>ENA-ORMS01000676-ORMS01000676.1-human-gut-metagenome-genome-assembly--contig:-NODE-676-length-32630-cov-12.102993_pt1 | contig 32630 bp, 24 predicted proteins | sample MGYA00242104_ERZ508997 | MGnify/ENA primary metagenome ERZ508997 (study PRJEB26280, sample SAMEA2338704) | human gut metagenome | biome: human gut; feature: human-associated habitat; material: faeces... | reverse complement strand
TATCCTGAGGAGCACAAGCTGGAGGAATAACAGGGTTGATGAACACACCTGCATCGTAAGCCATCTTGGTAACAACGAATGTCTTCTCAGCATCGCGTACGTAGAGAGGAATGATAGGACTCTCTGTCTCGCCAATCTCGAAACCTTCCTCGCGGAAACGCTTCAAGGCATAGTTGGTTACATCCCAGAGATTCTCGAAACGCTCTGGCTCATTCTGAATGATGTGGAGAGCCTCGAGAGCTGCTGCTGTAGCAGCTGGAGTGTTAGAGGCGCTGAAGATGTAAGTACGGCAGTTGTGACGGAGGAAGTTGATAGTATCCTTGTCTGATGCGATGAAACCGCCGATAGAAGCCAGACTCTTAGAGAATGTACCCATGATGAGGTCTACCTCGTCGGTCAGACCGAAGTGGTCGCATACACCACGACCCTGCTTGCCGAATACGCCAAGACCATGAGCCTCGTCTACCATGATAGAGCAGTTGTACTTATGCTTGAGCTTAACGATTTCAGGCAAGTTAGCCAGATCGCCCTCCATAGAGAACACACCGTCAACAACGATGAGCTTGATAGCCTCCTGAGGGAGCTTAGAGAGCACGCGCTCCAAATCTTCCATATCGTTATGCTTGTAGTGGAGCTGGGTAGCGAATGAGAGGCGGCGGCCATCTACGATACTTGCGTGGTCGCGGTCATCGCAGATAATATAGTCGTTACGACCTACTACGCAAGCCAAGACACCCTGGTTTACAGAGAATCCTGTAGAGAAACACAAAGTTTCATCCTTGCCCATAAACTCAGCAAGCTCCTTTTCGAGCTGCACGTGCAAATCGAGCGTACCGTTGAGGAAACGGCTTCCTGCACAACCAGAACCATACTTGTCGAGCGCAGCCTTTGCTGCATCAATAACACGCTGGTCATTAGTCAAACCCTGATAAGCATTAGAACCGAACATCAGAATTTTATGACCATCGATGTCGGTTACCTCTGTCATCTGCTTACTTGTGATCTCGCGGAAATATGGATACACACCGGCAGCCATATACTTCTGAGGTTCACGATAATTCTTGTATCTTTCTTGTAATTGTCCCATTATTAATAGGTGTACTTTATTTTCTTTTTTTATACTTTTCTAACTTTCAGAGTGCAAAGATACAAAAAAGAACTCAATAAACGGCTTTTTTTATAAGAAAGTTTACTTTTATAGTTTTTTTAATCGATATTTCTTGTTATTTTGGGTATTTTTATTACTTTTGCAGCCTAAATTTTACAAACTCTTGACTATATAATGAAGAAAAAGATACTTTTCATCATGAATCCGATTTCAGGAACAGCCAGCAAGGCGGCAGTTCCCAGTCTGATAGATTCTGTTTTGGACAAAGAGCTTTTTGAGTACGAGATAAGAATGACTGAAAGAGCTGGGCACGCTTCGGAAATTGCTACCGAAGCGAAGAACAACCATGTAGATGTGGTTGTGGCGGTTGGTGGTGACGGAACCGTCAACGAGGTGGCCCGCTCACTGGTTCACTCCGATACAGCCCTCGGCATTCTGCCTTGCGGTTCGGGCAACGGACTGGCGAGACATCTGCTGCTCCCGATGAACCTGAAGAAATGCATAGAGGTCATCAACCAGTGCGAGATTCGCGATCTGGATTATGGTGTCATCAACGACCACCCGTTCTTCTGCACCTGCGGCATGGGCTTTGACGCTTTCGTCAGCATGAAGTTTGCCGAGAGCGGCAAGCGTGGTCCTATCACTTATGCTGAAAATATCCTGCGCGAGGGATTGAAGTATAAGCCTGAGACTTACACGCTGGAGGACGAGACGGGCACCAAGCAGTATAAGGCGTTCCTCATTTCCTGTGCCAACGCATCTCAGTATGGCAACAATGCCTATATTGCCCCTCAAGCATCCATGAGCGACGGCCTGATGGATGTCGTCATCATGGAACCATTCGATGTAATCGAGGCACCTCAGGTGAGTTTCGACATGTTCAACAAGACGTTGGACAAGAACTCGAAGATCAAGTCGTTCCGCTGCAAGAAGCTCCATATCACCCGCAGTCAGCCAGGCGTAATCCATTATGATGGCGACCCTGTGATGACGGGTGCAGAGATTGATGTTCACCTGGAAGAAAAGGGAATCAAGATGCTGGTGAACCCATTTGCCAACAAGAACGACCGCAAGCCGAACATGATTCAGTCTGCCTTTGCCGATTTCTTCAACGACTTCAATGCCGTGCGCGATGATATTCATAAAGACATCCAGCGCCAGAGCAAAAGAGTAGAAGCTATCAGCAAACTGGTACAGAAGAAGCTGAACCTTTGAGGGAATGTTGAGTGTTGAATGTTGAATGTTGAGTGTTGAGTGTTGAGTGTTGAGTGTTGCCCCCAATCCATTCAACATTCAACATTCAACACTCAACACTCCCTCTAAATTCAACATTCAACACTCAACATTCCCCTATCCATTCAACATTCCTCAAAGGTAGAATTCTTCCGTTATTTTCCTATACCATTCCGAGCGGTTTCCCTGCGAATCCATCATCATTTCAACATGCTCTTCATAAGGCGAAATGCGATGCTTTGCAAAACTCAGCATAAAGCGCTTGGGCTGCTTGCGCTCTACCGTCTTTACACCACACTTCCGTATAAGATAAAAACCTAATATACAAGACTCTGCAACAAACTGTTCCACTACTTCTACGGGAACAATTGCAGAGAAAAAACCATCATCAGAAAGCAGCCGTTTTACACCCGCAAACAAATCGCGGAACGGAAGACTGTCCGTATGTCTCGCCATCGTCCTCTTACTGTCCGGATTTTTCAAGCTATCTACAAAGAACGGAGGATTGCTCACTATCGCATCAAAAACACCGGCAGCCTTCAAACCTTCAGCAGTTTCCGATGCACCACCATCAGCCTTCAAACCTTCAGCAGTTCCAGAAGCCTCAGCAGTTTCCGAAGCTCCCCCGAAATCCTGCAGTCTGCAGCATTCTATTTCCACCCTGTCGCGAAACGGACTTGCCATCACATTCTCTCTCGCCTGTCCGCAGGCATCAGCATCCATATCAATCCCTACGACCTCAGCTTCAGGAAAACGCTGCGCCATCATGAGCGAAATCAGTCCCGTTCCGGAACCAATGTCCAGAATCCGCCTGCCACCTTGCGCCCATGCACCCAGCAAAACGCCGTCAGTTCCCACTTTCATGGCACAACGGTCTTGCTCTATCTCAAACTGTTTAAATCGAAAATTACCCATAAATTCTTCTGTCTCTTTACAGAAGAAAACGAATGCGCCGCCGATTTATTTTATCGCAAGCAGCAGAAATTGCCACTTCTACCTGCAAAAGCAGCTACTTACATCTATAAAAACGGGTACTAATATATAGAAAAAGCAATTTTATTATTAAATAATCTATCATCTTCCACGATATTTCATAAAAAATGAGTACCTTTGCACGGAAAATAGAAATCATAACAAAATGGATAATAGAAGAACAAGTACCCGAATACAAATGATTGCAGATTACGAGGGCGACCCGAAAACCCTGATCGAAGACCAGGAAGAAGGTTTGTACCCTACCCTCTGCATGCGAGATATTGTAGTTTTCCCTACCAACATGACCCCTATCGTTGTGGGCAGAAAGGAAAGTCTGAATCTCGTCCGGATGCTGGAAAAGAAACCAGACACCATATTCTGCGTATTCTGTCAGAAGAACAAAGATACAGAATCGCCCTACGAAGAAGACCTCTACCCTGTAGGTGTCTTCGCCAAACTCATCAAGGTGATCAAGATGCCTGGCACAGAGCAGATGAGCATCATCATCCAGGGTCTGGGCAGATGTCAGATGAAACATCTCGTTCAAAAAGAGCCTTACACAGTAATTGACGTAAAAAGTCTTCCGGAGAAATGGCCTGACGAGAACAACGATGAACTCTTCAGAATGCTCTACGAGAACTTCCATTACGAAGCGACAGACTATATCAAATCAAGCGCCAACTATTCTGATGATGCTATCCAGGCAATCAATGAACTGTCGAGCATTCACATGCAGTGCAACTTCATGTGCTCCCTCCTTCCTTTCAGCATCGAGGATAAAATCAAGATGCTGAAAGAGGAAAAACTCAGCGAGCGCATCATGATTGCCATCAGATCCCTGAACAAGGTGCGCCATCTGCTACGCATCCAGACTGAGATTGAGAACAAAACCCACTACGACCTCGATGAACAGCAGAAGGAATACTTCCTCAAGCAGCAGATTAAGAACATCAGGGAAGAACTGGGAGAAGGCAACGCCAGTCCGGAGAAGAAGGAGATTCTGGAGAAGGCGAAACAGAAGAACTGGAGCGAAGAGACAGCCAAGATCTTCAAGAAAGAAATTGCCAAGCTCGACACCCTGAACCCGCAGAGTCCTGACTATTCGATACAGATAGGATTCCTGCAGACCATGGTAGATTTGCCTTGGAACTCCTACACCCAGGACGACCTCAGTCTGACCCGTGCCAAGCGCATCCTGAACCACGACCACTACGGCATGGAGAATGTGAAGGAGCGCATCCTGGAATTCCTCGCCGTAAGAGCACTGAACGGCGGCGGCAAGAGTCCTATCCTCTGCCTCTACGGTCCTCCGGGCGTAGGAAAGACCAGTCTGGGCAAGAGCATCGCAGCAGCCATGAAGCGCAAGTATGTACGCATGTCGCTGGGCGGTCTGCACGATGAAGCCGAAATCCGCGGTCACCGCCGCACCTATGTGGGAGCCATGCCGGGCCGCATCATCAAGAACATGCTGAAGGCAGGCAGCAGCAATCCGGTCTTCATCCTCGACGAGATTGACAAGGTGGCGCAGAGCAATTTCAACGGCGACCCTGCATCAGCCCTGCTCGAAGTGCTGGACCCAGAACAGAACAATGCCTTCCACGACAACTATCTCGATATGGATTACGACCTCTCCAAGGTGCTCTTCATCGCCACAGCCAATGACCTGAGCGTCATTCCGCGTCCGCTCCTCGACCGTATGGAGCTGATAGAAGTAGGCGGCTACATCACCGAAGAGAAGACAGAGATTGCCAAGCGCCATCTCGTACCGGAAGAGCTGGAAAGCACCGGACTCGACAAGGTTTCGCCGAAGGTAAGCTTCAACAAGAATGCCCTCGAGTTCATCATCGAGCACTACACCCGGGAGAGCGGCGTAAGACAGCTGAAGAAACAGATTGACAAGAGTCTGCGCAAGATGGCTTACAAACTTGCCTGCAACCAGGAGCTGAAGAACTACACCATCACCCCTGCCGAAGTAAAAGACCTGCTGGGCAATCCGCCGTTCAACCGCGACATCTACCAGGGCAACGACTATGCAGGAGTGGTAACCGGACTTGCCTGGACCTCAGTAGGCGGCGAAATCCTCTACATCGAAACCTCGCTCAGCAAGGGCAAGGCAGGCAAGCTCACCCTGACCGGAAACCTGGGCGACGTGATGAAGGAATCAGCCATTATCGCACTGGAATACGTCAAGTCGCACATCGACCTGCTGCAGGTAGACTACCGCATCTTCGAGCAGTGGAACATCCACATCCACGTGCCTGAGGGAGCCACCCCGAAAGACGGTCCTTCTGCCGGAATCACCATCGCCACCAGCATCGCCTCAGCCATCACCCAGCGCAAGGTGCGTGCCAACACAGCCATGACCGGTGAGATAACCCTCCGCGGCAAAGTGCTCCCGGTAGGCGGAATCAAGGAGAAGATTCTGGCAGCCAAGCGGGCAGGAATCAAGCACATCGTGATGTGCAGGGAGAACCAGAAGAACGTAGAGGAAATACCGGAGAAATATCTCAAGGGCGTAGACTTCCACTATGTAGAGAATGTGGCTGACGTCTGGCAGTTCGCGCTGACCGACGAGAAGGTGAAAAACCCTACAGACTTCAGCATTGAGGAAAATGATAAAAAAGAATAGAAATGAAATTTGAATTACAAGTAACAGATAAAGCGAGCGATGCGCGTACAGGCATCATCACCACCGACCACGGACAGATCAAGACCCCAATCTTCATGCCCGTAGGAACCGTAGGAAGCGTGAAGGGCGTCCACTTCGAGGAACTCAAGAAGCAGGTCATGGCACAGATTATCCTCGGAAACACTTATCACCTCTACCTGCGCCCAGGTCTTGACGTCATCAGGGCAGCAGGCGGATTGCACAAGTTCAACGGCTGGGACCGTCCTATCCTCACCGACAGCGGCGGCTTCCAGGTCTTCTCGCTCACCGGCATCCGCAAGCTCAAGGAAGAAGGCTGCGAGTTCCGCTCCCACATCGACGGCAGCAAGCACTTCTTTACACCGGAGAACGTGATGGACACCGAGCGCGTCATCGGAGCCGACATCATGATGGCCTTCGATGAATGTCCACCGGGAAAGAGCGATTACCAGTACGCCAAGAACAGCCTCATGCTCACCCAGCGCTGGCTAGACCGCTGCATCAAGCGGTTCAATGAAACCGAGCCCCTCTACGGCTATCAGCAGAGTCTCTTCCCTATCGTTCAGGGCTGCACCTTCCCGGACCTGCGCCGCGAAGCAGCCAAATACATTGCCGACAAGGGAGCCGACGGAAATGCCATCGGCGGACTTGCCGTAGGAGAACCTACCGAGGTGATGTATGAGATGATAGAAGTAGTGAACGAAATCCTGCCGAAAGACAAGCCGAGATATCTGATGGGCGTAGGAACCCCGCAGAACATCCTCGAAGCCATCGAGCGCGGCGTAGACATGTTCGACTGCGTAATGCCGACCCGCAACGGCCGCAACGCCATGCTCTTCACCTATCAGGGCACGATGAACATGCGCAACAAGAAGTGGGAGAAAGACTTCAGTCCGGTAGATCCAGACGGCTGCGACATCGACCTCGTAACCACGAAGGCCTACCTCCACCACCTCTTCAAGGCCCAGGAGCTGCTGGCGATGCAGATAGCCAGCATCCACAACCTCTCTTTCTATCTGCGCCTCGTGACCGATGCCCGCCATCATATCGAGCAGGGCGATTTCGTGGCATGGAAGAATTCCATCATCGACCAGCTTGGCCGAAGAATTTAAGTAAGCAAGCATCATGAAAGATTTTAAGAAAATAAGAAAACACCGCCGGCTCTACCGCACCGGCCGATGGGCTTCCCGCAAGTTCGGGTGGCTCATCAGGGCTGTGCGCTGGCTGGCTCACAAGCTCCGGTTCCTGCGCATATTCAGGTTTCTCAACCCGTTCAGGTACATCAAGAAGCTCGACTGGTACATTATCAAGAAGTTTCTGGGCTACTATTTCTTCTCCATCGCCCTGATCATCTCCATCGCCATCGTCTTCGACTTCAACGAGAACCTGTCAAAATTCACAGAGCACCATGCACCGGCGCGCGCAATCATCTTCGATTACTACGCCAACTTCGTGCCCTATTTTGCCAACCTCTTCAGTGCGCTGTTCGTGTTCGTGGCGGTCATTCTCTTCACCAGCAAGCTGGCAAGCAATTCCGAAATCATCGCCATCCTGGCGTCGGGAGTATCCTTCAAGCGTCTCCTCCGCCCATATATGATTACCTGCGTGCTGCTCTCAGCCCTCTCCTTCGGGCTCTCAGCCTACGTCATTCCCCACGGAACCGTTATCAGGCAGAACTTCGAGACGATGTACAAGAACAAGAAGAAGAATACCAGTGCCGAGAATGTACAGCTGCAGGTAGACAAGGGAGTGATTGCCTATATGCAGCATTACGACAACAGCATGAAACGCGGCTACGGATTCTGTCTCGACAAGTTCCAGGACAAGAAACTCGTAAGCCACCTTACAGCGATGGACATCCAGTACGACACCATTTCCGACAGCAAGTATCACTGGCAACTGAGCAACTGGAAAATCCGCAAGCTCCAGGGCATGAAGGAGCATATTACGAGCGGAGCGCAGAAGGACACCATCATCATGATGGAACCTACCGACCTGGTCTATTCCAAGGGTCAGCAGGAAACCTTCACCAGTCCTGAGCTCCGCGATTACATCTCCAAGCAGATCAACCGCGGTTCGGGCAACGTAGTGCAGTACGAGGTAGAATACCACAAGCGCATCGCCTCTTCCTTCGCTTCGTTCATCCTCACCATCATCGGTGTCTCCCTCTCAGCCCGCAAGCGCAAAGGCGGCATGGGAGCAGCATTGGGCGTAGGACTTGCGCTGAGTTTCGGCTACATCATGCTGCAGACGGTTTCTGCCACCTTCGCCATCCAGGCCAACTTCCCGCCTGTCCTGGCAGCGTGGCTTCCAAACTTCCTCTTCGCCATCGTAGCCTACTTCTGCTACCGCAAGGCACCGAGGTAAAAAGTCAACATTCAACATTCAACATTCAACATTAAAAAAAAATGTATTTCGACGAATTAGATTTAAACGACAACGTGCTCGACGCATTATACGACATGCGCTTCGACACATGCACTCCTGTACAGGAAAAGTGCATTCCAGAGATATTAGAAGGTCACGATGTATTGGGTGTAGCCCAGACCGGAACCGGTAAAACCGCAGCCTATCTGCTGCCAGTATTGAGCAAGCTCGATGACGGCGGTTATCCTAAAGACGCCATCAACTGCGTCATCATGTCACCAACCCGCGAGCTCGCCCAGCAGATAGACCAGGCGATGCAAGGCTTCGGCTATTACCTGCAGGGCGTGAGCAGCGTAGCCGTATACGGCGGCAACGACGGCAACCGTTACGATCAGGAGTTGCGCAGCCTCCGCATGGGCGCCGATGTAGTCATCGCTACCCCGGGCCGTCTCATCTCCCATATCTCTCTGGGCAATGTAGACCTCAGCAAGGTAAGTTTCTTCATTCTCGACGAGGCCGACCGCATGCTCGACATGGGTTTCTCTGAAGACATCAAGACCATCGCGGCAAAACTGCCAAAGACCTGCCAGACCATCATGTTCTCGGCAACCATGCCTGAGAAGATAGAAGAACTGGCTAAGACCCTGCTCAAGAATCCGGTAGAAATCAAACTTGCCGTCAGCAAGCCAGCCGAGAAAATCAAGCAGGAAGCATACGTTTGCTACGAAACCCAGAAGATGACCATCATCAAGGACATCTTCAAGGCAGGCGACCTGAAGCGTGTCATCGTCTTCAGCGGCAGCAAATTCAAGGTGAAGCAACTCGCAGCTTCTCTCCAGCAGATTGGAGTAAACTGCGGAGCCATGCACAGCGACCTGGAACAGGCTGAGCGCGATGATGTGATGTTCAAGTTCAAGAGCGGACAGTATGATGTTCTCGTAGCTACCGATATTGTGGCGCGCGGAATCGACATCGATGATATTGAGATGGTCATCAATTACGATGTTCCTCACGATACAGAAGATTACGTTCACCGCATCGGCCGTACAGCCCGTGCCAACCGCGATGGTAGAGCCATCACCTTCGTGAGCGAAGAAGACCAGTACTGGTTCCAGCAGATAGAGAAGTTCCTGGAGAAGGTGGTAGACAAGATGCCTCTCCCTGAGGGATGCGGCGAAGGTCCTGAATACATCAAGCTCAACAAGCCGAAGAAGAAAGGCGCAAACGGAAGAAACAACAGACGCGGTAACGGCGGAAACGGCGAGGGCGGAAAGAACAGCGCCAAGAACCGTCGACAGAAAGACCGCGACCAGACTTCTCACAAGCGCAAGCCGAACAAGCCAAACGAGCGTCAGGAAAAAGCACCACGCAACAACGAGCAGCAGCCTCAGCAGGGTAACAGGCAGCAGAACGCAAAGCAGCAGCCTCAGCAGGGCAACAGGCAGCAGAACGCAAAGCAGCAGCCACAGCAGGGCAACAGGCAGCAGAACGCAAAGCAGCAGAACAGAAAGCCAGCCCAGCCAGGCGAGCAGCCAAAGAACAGAAACAGCCAGAAGCGCCGCAATAACAGCAATAACAGCAACCAGCAGCGCCCAGGCAACGAGAACAATGTTCGCCCAGGCAGCAACGGCCGTGGCAGAGGCGTAGCCCAGAAAAAGGGCGACAAGCCGGCTGCACGCAAGCACACTCCTATCGTAAATCCACAGAAGCAAGAAAACGCTGTGAAGAAATTCATCAAGCGCATCTTCGGATTCAAGAAATAGGAAATAAATTATCTTTTAAAAAAGGAAAGAGGAATGATGAAAGAGCTACCCCTCACCCCGCTCATGACCATCAGCCTCACACTGACGATCGGAATCATCATAGCCAAATGGGGCTATGATGATTTCAACATGCGCTTCTGGCTCATCATCTCCATCATTTCATGCGCCCTTGGCAGCATCATCTTTTTCCTTACTGAGTTCTTAAACCAAAAAGCTTACTTCTGCAGGAGCCACCAGTTTCTCATCTTCTCCCAATGCGTGATGATTCATTTATGCATCCTGAGCCTTGGGGCTTTTCTTACCTGTAAGCAAATAACTGATTCTCAAACCTCTACACAACTGAAAAACTGGCAGGAACTGTCTTACCTCACACGGGCAAAAATCAATACCGAACGCTATAAAAGCAATATTGAAAGCAAACTGGTTTCCCTTCACGTAAAACAGCAAGACTATGCAGTCATCGCAGCCATGGCGCTGGGCGACAAGAGCGCACTCGACTCGAACACCCGAAACAGTTACTCCATTTCCGGAGCCAGTCACATCCTGGCAGTAAGCGGACTTCATATAGGCATTATCTTCCAGCTTTTCATCTTTCTGCTAGGCGGCAGAAAGTACTCAGTTTACACCATCATCCTGTCCCTCATCTCCATCTGGACCTACGTTTTCCTCATAGGATTGCCGGCAAGTGCAGTCCGTGCAGCCATCATGCTTTCAGCCTACAGCTTAAGTTTAGCTTTCCATCGTACCGGTCTGCCGCTCAACACCTTAGCCTCAGCTTATATATTTATGCTCTTCATCAGTCCGCTCTACCTTTTCGAGTTGAGTTTCCAGCTTTCGTTCCTGGCCGTAGCCTCCATTCTGCTGTTCTTCACACCCCTTTACACCCTCCTCTCCATCCGCAGCCGTTTCATCCGTTGGGCATGGGGACTCCTTTGCGTTTCACTGGCAGCCCAGATAGGAACCCTTCCGGTCATCGTCTACACCTTCGGCAGAATATCGTGCTATTCACTTCTCACCAATTACATCGCCATTCCCGCAGCAACCCTCATCCTATATCTTGGAGCAGCATTAATCCTGTTCTCCCCACTCACGTTATGGGCGCCCATAGCACCGGTTGTCGCCCCACTCATCAGCCTTACATCAGGCGCCCTGACCAGCATCACCCAGTTTTTGAATACAGCCATAAAACTGATCAGCATGCTGCCTGGAGCAAGCATCGAAAACGTAAGAATCAGTCTGCCTCAGGTAATCGGTCTCTACGCTGTCATCCTGCTCATCTATGCCCTATGGCGCAGGATAGATAAACAGAAGTCGTCAGAATGCAAGATTCCCTGAAACGGAGATAAAGGCTTAAACCCCGAAAAACGTCTCTTATATAATAAGGTGTGCGTACACAAAAGCGCTACAAATCGTGATTAAGAATGTTAAAAAATATCTTTTTTCTACTTTTTCTGCATTTTTTCTTTCTTTTTGTTGGTGTTTTCAAGAAAAACATGTATCTTTGCAAGCAGAAATAAAGAAGTAAGAATTTAAACACAATAAAAGATTAAAGATTATGAAAGCATCAGAAGTAATCGCGAATCTCCAAAGAAGATTCCCAAACGAGCCTGAGTACATTCAGGCAGTTAGTCAGGTTCTCGGTACTATCGAGGAAGAGTACAACAAGCACCCAGAGTTTGAGAAGGCAAACCTCATCGAGCGTCTCTGCATTCCAGACCGCATCATCCAGTTCCGCGTATCTTGGGTAGATGATAAGGGCAACGTACAGACTAACATGGGTTACCGCGTACAGCACAACAACGCGATTGGCCCTTACAAGGGAGGTCTTCGCTACCACAAGTCAGTAAACTTGGGTATTTTGAAGTTCTTGGCTTTCGAGCAGACATTCAAGAACTCTCTTACTACTCTCCCAATGGGTGGTGCTAAGGGTGGTTCTGACTTCTCTCCACGTGGCAAGAGCAACAACGAGGTAATGCGTTTCTGCCAGGCTTTCATGACAGAGCTTTATCGTCACATGGGTCCAGACGAGGATGTTCCAGCTGGTGACATCGGTGTAGGTGGCCGTGAGGTAGGTTACCTCTTCGGAATGTACAAGAAGTTGACACACCAGTTCCAGGGCGTCTTGACCGGTAAGGGTCAGGAGTTCGGTGGTTCATTGATCCGTCCTGAGGCTACAGGTTACGGTAACGTATACTTCCTCTGCAACATGCTCGCTACCAAGGGTATTGACATCAAGGGCAAGACAGTTTTGGTTTCAGGTTCAGGTAATGTAGCCCAGTACACTATGGAGAAGTTGCTCCAGTTGGGTGCTAAGCCAGTTACATGTTCAGATTCTGATGGTTACATCTACGACCCAGACGGAATCGACCGCGAGAAGCTCGATTACATCATGGAGCTCAAGAACGTAGAGCGTGGCCGTATCAAGGAGTATGCAGAGAAGTATGGTGTAAAATATGTTGCAGGTGCTAAGCCTTGGTTTGAGAAGGCAGACATCGCTCTCCCATCAGCTACTCAGAACGAAATCAACGAGGAGGCAGCCAAGGCTCTCATCGCCAACGGCGTTATCGCAGTAAGCGAGGGTGCAAACATGCCTTCTACTCCAGAGGCTATCAAGGTATTCCAGGATGCTAAGATTCTCTACTCTCCAGGTAAGGCTGCCAACGCTGGTGGTGTTGCAGTATCAGGTCTTGAGATGAGCCAGAACTCTGAGCGCTTGAAGTGGTCTCGTGAGGAGGTTGATGCCAAGCTCCACGATATCATGAACGATATCCACGCTAACTGCGTGAAGTATGGTACAGAGCCTGATGGTTACATCAACTATGTAAAGGGTGCTAACGTAGCAGGCTTCCTGAAGGTGGCTAAGGCTATGATGGCTCAGGGAATCGTATAAAATAGAATACATAAGAGAGATTAAGGTTAAATCATCAATAAGACAGCTGGTCTATCAATAAATAGATAGCAAAAAAGGATAGTAAGTCGCAAGACTTACTATCTTACGATAAAAGCTCCATCTGCACATTGCAGATGGAGCTTTTATTATTTAGCAATAGAAGTTTCCTATTATACCGGAGTATCCTCTGGATTATCCTTGAAGAGCTCATCGATGGCAGGGATTTCATCGTCATCAAACCATCTGGAAAGCTTTTCCTGTGCTTTCTTCTTGGCATCCTCTGACACATCGCCCCAAACCTTATGGAGCACATAGAGCAATACAGCCAGGTCATCGCCCAAACCAGCGATAGGAATGGCATCAGGAATCACGTCCAACGGACTAATCAGATAACCCAAGGCTGCAATAATAATTGCCTTATCCTTCAAAGCCACCTTATCGCTCTCCAATGTATAATACAGAATGAGTGCGGCATATACCATCTTGGCACCCGCACGCTTAGCGATATGCGAAATCTTCTCGACAAATGCACTCTGAGTGAACTTGTCCTTGTAATCCATAAAATCTGGTAATGTCATGTTAATTTATAATTATTAATTAATAATTTATAGTTTTTACAAGGCTATGCTTTCGGCTCGTAGAAGAGTACAGCCTTGATGTAAGTTTCCATCTTTGCCTCCTTGTGCTTGTTGACACGGAAAAGGATGATCATCTGGAGAAGCGACTTGGCAAAGCAAGCCAGCAGCAAGCCGATGATGATGGCAATGACGGTGGTAAGCGCCTTGCCATTCTCATAGATAGGCGACTTATCAGGGAAACATGACAATATCAATACAGGAATCACGGTGATGAAACCACCCACTGTGAGCTGGGTACGCTTGGAGCCACCCATATCCAATATCGCCTGCTTATCAAAAAGGTAATCGTCAAAATCCATGCGGGTGATGCCGTAATTCTCCAACTTAGGGAAATCAGGCTCATCGCCATACTTGTCAATCTTTCCAGTCACCTTGTGTTCAAAATCATCTAATATCTGCTTCTCCGGTTCTTTGAGTTCCATAATCTTGTTAGTGTTTTAAATTGTTTGAAATACTACATCATACTTGTTATTATATAATAAGGTATTACACCTTCAGATATAAACAGGCAATGATGCAAAAGAACTAAAATAAAGAAAGCAGTGCCCCTATAAGCCGAGTTCTGTACCTGCAATAAATGGTAAGAGAACAAAGAAATGCAGGCGCTTGTCATTTATCTAGTCCCAGAGTCACCCCTGGGCTCAAGCACTCTACCCTCCACAGCAGTTCCCGAAGGAACAATCGGACGAGCCGCCCTCAATCTGCGGTATACATGAGCTTACAGCTCCCAGATGGCACAGCCTGACGATCACCCGCCAGCTGGTGGTCTCTTACACCACCTTCTCACCCTTACTCTCACCACCCCAGACTGGACAAACGGGATAAGTGAAAGCGGTTATTTTCTTCTACCGACACCTACTGTCACCAATAGCTTCTAGTTTCGGAAGTGGGATGCCCTATGCTGCCCGGACTTTCCTCTCGCACGCCAATAACGGAATGCCAGCGACAAGCCGGAGCACTGCTTTCGATATGCAAAGGTAAGAAAAAAAAAGAAGAAAGGAAAATTTATCTCCATTTTTTTTATCTCTTTTGCCTTTTTTGCCTCTCTTTTCGAACAAAGAGAACGGAAGGAAGGGGAAAGAAGCTCAAATAAACAGAGATTTCTGCGGGTTTTAATTTGCAAATATTAAAGTATTTCTATTTTTTAGTTTTGTATACAGAAGTAAGAAAAACTACAGAAGTACTGAATATTTGTAAAAATAGGGCATTCCTTGTTTAACAGCCGTTAAAGTGTTAATTTTAAATGTTAAAACCGAATAAAAAACGAAGCAGAAATGAACGTATATCAGAAAATGACTCTATATTTGCAACCGAAAAGCAACAGCTATTGCCACAAAAACAGATTGGCACACTTTTAGCTACTGCTTAAAACAAAGAATAGAAAATTAAAAAAAATAAGAGACATGAAAAAAGTAACAAATTACGTAATCGCTGCGTTGTGCGTAGGTTCACTCGCATTCTCTGCAGGTTCATTCATGAAGGTTAACGCAGCAACATCAGCTACTGCAACAACTCCTGGTCAGCCAGTTGACTTGACATTCGCAGCAGAAAAGGCTCTGCCTGCCGTGGTACATATCAAATACGTACAAAACTCTAAGGTAAAGACCGTAGACGTTGAAAGCGATCCGTTCGGAGGATTCTTCGACCCATTCGGCTTCTTCGGAAATCCAGGTCAGGGAGGCACACGCAAGCAGCAGGTTCAGACCCCTAAGCGCGAAGCTACCGGTTCGGGTGTCATCATCAGTACTGACGGCTATATCGTGACCAACAACCACGTTGTAGAAGGTGCTGACGAATTGACAGTAACATTGAACGACAACCGTGAGTTCTCTGCCCGCATCATCGGAACCGACAAGACTACCGACCTTGCCCTGATCAAGATTGAAGGCAAGAACCTCCCTACTCTTCCTATCGCCAACAGCGATAACGTAAAGGTTGGTGAGTGGGTTATTGCAGTGGGCAATCCATTCGGCCTCAACAATACAGTAACAGCAGGTATCATCTCTGCCAAGGCACGTACACTCGGTGCCAACGGCGTGGAGAGCTTCATCCAGACCGATGCTGCCATTAACGCAGGTAACTCAGGTGGTGCTTTGGTTAACACTAAGGGCGAACTGGTAGGTATCAATGCCATGCTCTATTCACAGACCGGTTCATACGCAGGTTACGGTTTTGCCATCCCAACCTCTATCATGAACAAGGTGGTTGATGATATCAAGAAGTATGGCAGCGTACAGCGCGTCATGCTGAGCATCCAGGGCAGCGATGTCCTCAATTACATCAATGCACAGAAGGAGAATGGCAAGGAAGTGGATCTCGGAACCAACGAGGGTGTATATATTGCCAAGGTAGACGAGGACGGCAACGGTGCAGCTGCCAACTTGAAGGAAGGCGATGTCATCACCAAGGTAGACGGCAAGAAGGTAACCAAGATGGCTGAGCTGCAGGAAGCTCTCAACGGCAAGCGTCCTGGCGACAAGATGAGCATCACCTACCTGCGCAACAAGAAGACCATCACCAAGACCATCACCTTGAAGAATGCCCAGGGCAATACTTCAGTCATCAAGAGCGCAGACCTCGATGTTCTCGGTGGAACCTTCCGTCCTGTCACACAGAGCATGAAGGATCAGCTCAACATCAAGTATGGCGTAGAAATAATGAAGGTGAGCAGCGGTGCTCTGAAAGATGCCGGCATTTCACGCGGATTCATCATCCAGCGCATCAACGACAGCAATATCAGTTCACTCGACGACCTGCAGAAGGCAGTGAAGAGTGCTTCAACCAGCAAGGATCCTGTGCTCTATATCCAGGGCATCTGGCCAACAGGCAAGAAGGCATACTTTGCAGTTCCATTGCAGAAAGACTAATCATTGCAAAGAGTTTTTAGAAGAAGAGATAAGTTTTTACCTCTTCTGAAATGATAAAAAATGACAAAATAGCAGGTATTTTCAAAAATATCTGCTATTTTTTTTGTTATTTCAAACAAAAAGCGTACTTTTGCAATAACATAAAATTAAACTCTACCATGAGACAGCTTAAAATAACAAAATCTATAACGAATCGTGAAAGCGCATCGTTAGAAAAATATCTCCAAGAGATTGGTCATGAAGAGCTTCTTACTACGGAACAAGAAGTAGAATTGGCTCAGAAAATAAGGAAAGGTGATAAAAAAGCGTTGGAAAAACTATGCAAAGCTAATCTGAGATTCGTGGTTTCCGTAGCTAAGCAATATCAAAACCAGGGCTTGAGTTTGCCAGACCTTATCAACGAAGGTAACCTTGGTCTCATTAAGGCTGCCGAAAAATTTGATGACACCCGCGGCTTTAAGTTCATTTCTTATGCTGTATGGTGGATCAGACAGAGTATTCTGCAGGCTATCGCTGAGCAGAGCAGATTGGTGCGCCTGCCCCTCAATCAGGTGGGAAGCGTAACCAGAATCATGAAAGAAGCGTATAAATTTGAACAGGAATACGAACGCAAACCTAGCATCAACGAGATGGCTGAACGCATCGACATGCCGGAAGATAAGATTGCGGATGCCATGAATGCCAACAGCCACGAAGTCAGCGTGGATGCTCCTTTCGTCAATGGCGAAGAAGGCAGTATTGTTGACTCCATGACAAACCCAGACTATCCTACAACGGACAATGAGCTGGTCAAGGAATCACTCAGAACGGAAGTGGAGCGAATGATCAAGCTTCTCGGTGATAGGGAGCAGAAAGTCATAAAGGCCTTCTTTGGTATCGGTGAACCCGAACTGACACTGGAAGAAATAGGCGTAAAATATAACCTGACCCGAGAGCGCGTGCGCCAAATCAAGGAGAAGGCCATTTGCCGAATACGTCATAATACGAAAAATAAACTGCTGAAATCTTACTTGGGATAAGCATGAGAAAGGCTGAATCCTATAGAAGACAGCATCTGAAATAGGAATATGAAAATGAATATTAGAAAATTAGCTTTAGCAGCAATGGTAATGGCTGTGGGGGTTTCGTCCATGGCCAACGCTGCAAAAAATGATCCGAAAACCGCATATATCTTCGGTTTCGCATCATCATTCAATGATTCTACAGTATACATTACTGGAGTTCAGCAAGTAGACTCAGCCTACTTCGTAGGAAAAGCAAATTTCCTGGTAAGCAGAGACAACTATTCTTTCCAGTTGAGAGACTATCTGGAGCAGCAGGGTGCCGGATACAGAACCTGCGCTGTCATCTATGACATCAACAAGAAGAAAGCGGAGAAGAAATGGCTGAAACTTTACAGTAAATATACTCGCAAGCCAAAGGCTCAGCGCCTGAAGAGCGGTGAGAAGCCAAAGGATCTACCTACTCCATGGTTGGTTAAGACCATCGAAAAGGAGGATTTCCATTTCGTAGGTATTGCCCCTACATCCTTTGAAGAGCCTAAGACCAAGGCTGAAATCAAGGCAGAAAAGCTGCAGGCAAAGGCTGAAGCTAAGAAGCACAAGGCGGACATGAAGAAGCAGAAGCAGAAAATCAAACAGGCTAATGCTGAACTGAAGAAAGCCAAAGCTGAGGCAAAACTGGAAAAGAAAATGCAGAAGAAAATGCAGAAAGATAAGAAATAATAATAACAATATAGGAAAATGAAAAGCCCAGGGTTCTTTACCCTGGGCTATTTTGTTTTACCCCATTCGAGGCGCGCTTACTTCTGCATATGCTGCTTAAACCAATTGCAAATCTGGCGCAACAGATGATTGCGGGTATTGCCACCAGAGATACCATGGTTACGGTTGGTATACCAGATTTCCTTGAAATCCTTGTCTGCCTGAACCAATGACTCGGCATACTCGAAGGTATTCTGTGGATGAACATTATCATCTGCCAGACCATGACAAATCAACAAGGCTCCATGCTGCTGGGCAGCACGCTCCATCGGATTTACCTTATAGCCATCCTCATTCTCCTGAGGAGTGCGCATATAACGCTCGGTATAAACACTGTCATAGTAACGGTAACAGGTAGGAGGCGCTACAGCCACACCTGCCTTGAATACAGGACGACCTTCACTCATACTCATCAAGGTATTGAAACCACCATAACTCCAACCCCAGATACCGATATTATCCTTGTCTACGTATGGCAGACTGCCCATATAGAGAGCTGTCTCAACCTGGTCCTTTGACTCCAGATCACCCAAACGGAGATAAGTACACTTTTCAAATTCAGCACCACGGCCACCGGTACCACGACCGTCAACACATGCTACGATGAAGCCCTCCTGAGCCAGGTAATAATCGAAGGCGCCACCGCTACCCATACTACCGGTACTCCAAGCATCAAGAACCTGCTGATTGCCCGGACCAGAATACTGGAAGAGGATAACAGGATACTTCTTGCTGGCATCAAAATCTACAGGCTTAACCATCCATCCATCAAGCTTCACGCCCTCGGAAGTGGTGAAAGAGAAAGTCTCACGCTTACCCCAGTTATACTGCTTAGTCTTTTCGAGGAGTTTCTTGTTATCTTCCAACATCTTGATGACCTTACCCTTGTTGCTGCGAACCGTGAAGACATAAGGATGGGCATAAGAGCTCCATGTGTTCACGAAGTAACGGTAATCACCAGAGAAGATAGCGGCATTGGAACCCTCTGCATCAGTAAGGCGCTCTACCTTGCCATTCTTATGAGCCACATAAACCTGACGGTCGTGAGCGTTCAACTTGGCTGCCTGGAAATAGACATCGCCAGTCTTCTCGTTCATACCATAGATACTGGTTACATCGTAGTTACCCTTCTCTACCTGACGAATCAGCTTACCGTTCATATCATAGAGATAGAGGTGCATATATCCATCGCGGTCGCTAGGAAGCAGAATATTCTTCTTGCCCACGATACTGTTCTCTACCACTTCTTCCTTGACAAACTTAGGCACGCTTTCCTTAATCAGCTGCTTACTCTTGCCTGTGAAAGGATTCACGGAATAGAGACGCATATCGTCCTGATGACGGTTCATGGTGTAGACAATCAGACTGTTGGCATCAGGAGATGTCTTGATACGTGGATAATAGCCGTCTGAATCAACAGGAACATCGAGCGAAATCACCTTACCGCTCTTCAGATTATAGCTCCAGAGACTCACCTTGGAATTGTCCTGACCAGCCTTAGGATACTTGTAGGAATACTCACCAGGATAGGCATGATACTGTCTGTTGGTAGGATGACTGCCCTCAAATAGCTGCAGGGAATAAGTCTTCACATGGCTCTCATCAAAGCGGATCCATCCGATAGAAGTACCGTCAGCATTCCATGCAAAAGCACGGTTGAAGGCAAACTCCTCTTCGTAAACCCAATCAGGAATACCATTGATTACCTCGTTAAACTTACCGTCCTTGGTAACCTGAACTTCCTTCTCTCCATCCGAGATAAAGATGTTATTATCCTTGACGAAAGCGATATGGCGTGAATCAGGCGACCATGTAGCTACCTGCTGTTCAGCACCTTCAGAGAGTTTCTTAAAACTCTTGGCAGCCACGTCATAAATGAAATATTCAGCCTTGAAAGAACGGCGATATACCGCCTTTCGGTTTGTCATCACCAGGATTTTCTTGCTGTCTGGGCTCATCACGTAGCCGTCGATATAATTGAAAGGAGCATTGGAAGCATCCAGATCGAGCAATACAGCTACCTGCTTACCGGTCTTGAATGAATAACTTACCACCTGCTTGCCATTACTGCTGATATTAGCATACAAGTCGGTGCCCTCAATAGGGTTGATACCTGATACATAAGCAGGATTAAATGCGCCGGAAGTAATTGACTTCAAATCCAATTTCTCGGCTGCCTGCAGGGCAGATACCATCATGATTGTTGCGATAAATGTTGTTATTTTCTTCATTTTAATCTTTATGTAAAGCCTCGATAGGCGAGTAATCCTCGTCTTCGAGCAACTGTTTCACGGTTACCTTTGGATAACGTTTTGTAAATGAATTGATCGTTCTTACATATTTTGACTGAAATACCGTCTTACCCATTGCCTTATTCACTACCCACATGATCTTGCCCATATGCAAGTCACGGTCTAGCTGCGGACGGTTATCAAAGTTTGCCATCGGATACAGACTGAGCAGATAGAACGTCAGACAGTCGGGCACGATATATTCTCTTGTCATCGTACTGCGCTGCTGCACAGTATAGTATTTCTTATAAAGCGGATAGTCACTTCCCATATACTTATCGAGCGAGATTCCAACCGAATGCTCACCCACGACGATGCTCTGGTCCAACGCACCTATCTGTGAATAGAAGATAGGCGGATGTAATTCGGGAATCCAATGTCGCAGACGCTCGAAAGAGGAAACCAGCTGCTTGTTGATATCATCCATATTGGCATAGGCTGCCTCGGCATCAGCTATCAGCGACTGAAGGGTGGAATCCTGATAAAACATCAGGAAACGGTTGCTGATATTGGCATCGGTAATGGTACCTAGCTGCAACATCTTCTCTATAAGGGTACGGGTTTCTATCGGATAGTCGGTATTCATCTGCTGGAGTGCAGAGAAATCACCAGTAGTCAGATATCGGCTTTGCAAACGGTCATAGCGGTGCACCGTGAGCGGTGCAGCGTCACCCTCCTCGTTCGACTTGAACTTATATTCACAAGCCGAATGCAGAAGCAAAATTGCTAATATGACAATATAATAAAAAAATCTTTTCACGTAAATTCACTGTCTTCTGATTACGTCTGCAAAAATACTAAAAAAAATGATAAAAACCAAGCGTTTTAGCTAAAAAAATAAAAAGAAAAGCCAATAATGGGCAAAACGCTTACATTTTTACCCATTATTGGCTATTTGTGCAACATTCCGGCTATCGGATAGTGCAAGATACAGAAACCTTAACAGGTTCTTCTATCTGCTTCTTCCAGTCTTTCAACCACTGATACCATTCCTTTTCACCCTTGAAACCATAGGTTTCATTGGCACTGGTATAGGCTAGCTTATAGCTCAGGCGGTTGCCTGCTGGCTTTACTACCTGGGTATAGACATCCTTGTTGGCAGGCTCCTGACTGACCAAAGCTGTCTGAGGAACATAGATGCCCAAACCTACCGTTTCCAACTTATGCTTGCCATCGTCCTTGCCTGTTGGCCAGTCGCTGCCATAGCATCCTCGCAATCCCTTATTGTCAGAAAACTCGCTAGAACCCTTCACATTGATAAGTCCCGTAGCAAAGAGATAATCAGAGGCATCCTTATTGAAGAATACATCCACATCGAAATCGCGATGACCCGCATAGATGGTATATCGGATGGTTGCATTCACCGGCTTCAATCCCGGAGCCGGAACCCATCCATTATCTACCACCTCTACGATGGCACGAAGCGGACCCTCGGAGATGACACGCTGCTCCTGATATTTCACATCGTTCAGCAATACCTGATTGGTTCCATCCCAACCACGCAAGGCACCGAGTCCGTAGGTATTACCAACCCAGAGACAGTCATCACCCGAACCGGCAGCCAACTGTTCATCGCTTGGATAGAACTGGGTATCATAAACTACCAAGCCCTTATTGATCTTTCCATAGAGGTCGATGGTCTGGCGGTTATCGAAATAAACGCGCATAGCCACCAGATTGCTCTCAAAGCAGACACCATGAGAATGAACATAGTGATAGCAATCCTTGGTTTTCTTGTCGAAGGAGATACTACGCAGATAGATGTCCTGCTTGTTCTTGGCAAGCTTCTTGTTCTTGCTAGGCAGACAGAGTTCTGCAAAGGTACGGGCTGGATACTTCGCCTGCACACCCTCCTGGAAGAGCTGCACCTGATAAGTCTTGGTCTCTTTCTTGCCGAGATCAACCAGGAAACAGAGTTCATCGTTGGTACAATCACGGTTGGTGTCATCGAGCTGAGAAGGAATCTCCTTACCGTCAACGGTTACCACGGCACGCTGAATATCACCAATAGCTCCCAACTTACTGAGGTCGATAACCACCGGAGCATCGGTCTTAGCCGACTTGGAAGGATTGGATACCGACACTTCAAAATTTGCCTGCGCCTGGACAGATAAGGCAAAGAGCGATACCAGCGCCAGCATCATTTGTTTCTTCATTGTTTGTTTCTTCATCATAGATTCTTATTTTAAGTTTGTTTATAATTCCGTTTATAACTGCGAGAAGAACTTCTTGCCTCTGACATAGTACTGCCACAGAATAGAACAGTCCAGAATCTGAGGAATATTCTCCTCCACTCTGCTCTTCTGAATCTTCTTTCGGTCCTGGTCAAAGTCGTGCTTCCATGCCTGGAAAGCCTTTCGCGCCTTGAAGATTGCCTTGCAGTCACCCAGGTTACGATTCAGGATAAGCGTCTGGAATGCAGCGAGATAATCCAGGAACCAACGCTTGCGCATTACAGCCTTCAATTCCCTATCACTCAGGTTCTTATAAAGCATCGTTAAATTATTTCTGAAATTCAGATAGGTCTTCATCGGATTGCTTTTCGGCAAGGTTCCACCACCTACATGATACACCTCGCTCTCAGGAATACAGTATATCTTTCTGCCCATCAGGCGCAATCTCCAGCAGAGATCAATCTCCTCGTTATGAGCAAAGAATCTGCCATCCAGTCCACCGGCATTCCAGTAATCTTCCGAACGGATCATCATGCAGGCTCCCGTAGCCCAGAGTATCTCCTGCTGATAATCATACTGTCCGTTATCACGCTCTACGGTATCAAAGATTCTACCCCTACAGAAAGGATAACCCAACTTATCGAGATAGCCACCACAGGCACCGGCATACTCAAACATATCCTTATCATATTCAGCAAGCAACTTAGGCTGGCAAGCAGCCACCTGAGGATGGGCATCCATAAACTCGATGAGCGGAGTAAGCCAATGATGCGATACCTCTACATCACTATTCAGGAGAACATAATAATCAGCCTCTATCTCTTTCAAGGCACGGTTATATCCCTCGGCAAAGCCGAAGTTCTGCTCCAGGACGATGGTCTTAACATGAGGAAACTGAGTCTCCAGGAGATGCATGGATTGGTCTGAAGAACAGTTGTCTGCTACCCATATCTCAGCATCCTGCCGCGAATACTCCACGACATTAGGCAGATACTTAGCCAGCATCTTCTGCCCATTCCAATTTAATATAACGATTGCTACCTTTGCCATATTTTATTGTAAACTCTTTAACTTATTATTCAGGAGATTGGTGAACTCATAGTTCTTGAGTCCCCATTTGGGAGCGATAAGCAGGTCTTTAGGCGATTGACTGACAAAGCGTTCCAATACCAGATCCTTCCTCAAGAGTCGGATGTACCTGACGATGACATCAATGTACTCCTCCACCGTATATACATGGAAAGGATGCTCGGCATACTCCTGCGCCAATCGGGTACCCTTGATAATCTGCATCTGATGAATCTTCAGGATATCAAGAGGCAGAGAAGAAATGACAGGTGCCTGCCTGAGACTTTCCTCCGCATCCTCTCCGGGCAGTCCGATGATGATATGCCCGCCCGTCAGAATGCCTCTCGCATGAGTCCGCTCTACCGCATCACGGCAACAGGCGAAATCATGACCGCGATTGATTCGCTTCAAGGTCTCATCATTGGCACTTTCGATGCCATATTCCACAAGTACGAAGGTATGCCTGTTCAGTTCCTCCAGATAATCCAGGAGTTCATCGCTCACACAGTCAGGACGGGTACCAATCACAATGCCTACCACATCCTCTACCCGCAGCGCCTCCTCATACATTTCCCGCAGAAGTTCCACCTTGGCATAGGTATTGGTATAAGCCTGGAAATAAGCCAGATACTTCATATCAGGATATTTTCTGCTGAAGAAGGCCTTGCCCTCCTCCAACTGTTCCGTTATCGACTTTCTACGGTCGCAATAGCTTGGATTGAACGTACGGTTGTCACAATACGTACATCCACCGCTCGAAATTTTTCCATCCCTGTTAGGACAGGAGAATCCTGCATCTATCGAAATCTTCTGAACCCGGAAGTCAGGAAACTGCTTCCGGATCCAGGAACCAAAATCATTGTAGTACATTGAACTTTGAAGTTTGAGCTTTGAACTTTATGATTAGCCCTATTAACTATAAACTATCAACAAGCTCTGCTTTCAATGCCGTCTTGTCGTGATTGAAATCACCCAGGCGAACCTTGATGAGCTGATTGTCATATTCTTCCTTGGCGAAAGCTGGCGAAAGCTCCACGCGCACATAGTTCTTGGTGAAACCATGCATAGCCTTGCCTCTTGGCGCCTTTTCGAAAAGCACCTCAGCCTCAGTACCGATATACTGGGCATAGAATTCCTGTGTCTTCTGGTCACTCAACTCCAGCAGACGCTTAGAGCGCATCTTCTTCTCCTTCTCGTCTACTACGTATGGAATCTTCAATGCAGCTGTTCCCGGACGCTCTGAATATGGGAAGACATGGAGTTGGGTAACAGGCAGACTCTTGAGGAACTCATAACATTCCTCAAAACACTCTGGAGTTTCACCGCGACAACCCACCATTACGTCTACACCGATGAAGGCATCCGGCATCTTCTCCTTGATGAGATTCACCTTATGGGCAAAGAGCGCCTTGTCATAACGGCGATGCATCAGCTTCAGCACCTCATCGCTTCCGCTCTGCAACGGAATATGGAAGTGAGGCATGAAGGCACGGCTCTCTGCACAGTAAGCAATGAGATCATCATCACAGAGATCTGGTTCCAGACTGGAGATGCGATAACGCTTGATACCCTCCACCTTGTCCATCGCCTTCACAAGATCCAGGAATCGCTCATGGGTAGTCTGACCGAAATCACCGATGTTCACACCGGTGATGACAATCTCCTTACCTCCCTCAGCAGCCGCCTGCTCACACTGAGCCACCAATGACTCGATGCTAGGATTACGTGAATTGCCACGGGCGAAAGGAATGGTACAATAGGTACAGTAATAATTGCAGCCATCCTGTACCTTTAGGAAATAGCGGGTACGGTTGCCGCGGGAACATGAAGGCTGGAAGGTTCTGATTTCCTTCGTCTTCACGCTATGATGCTGATGAAGGGCAGAATCCGACAGCTCCTGAGCTTCGCCATTTGTAGGCAAACCATTCTCAGCAGCAAACTTCTGCGCCCAGGCATCACTGAGATATTGAATCAAGTTCGCCTTCTCATTGGCACCCAACACCAGGTCTACTCCCTCTATTTTACTCACGTTTTCTGACTCCAGCTGTGCATAGCAACCGGTGACGATGACAAAGGCACCAGGATTCTGTCGCACCATGCGATGAATGGCCTGTCGGCACTTATGATCGGCAACCTCAGTAACGGAGCAAGTATTGATGAGACAAATGTCAGCATTCTCCCCCTTTTTGGCAGTAATCACGCCCATATCTTCGAGCATCTTGCCAAAAGTGGAAGTTTCAGAGAAGTTGAGTTTGCAACCTAAAGTGTAATAGGCAGCCTTTTTGCCTTGGAAGGCACTTGAATCTATCATATATTTATCTTATTCTTTGGTTTCTTTAAAGCTTCTGCCCTTTCAGGGCGTATAGGGGATACAGTTGCTACTGGTCTTTACCTTACCCTTCGAGCAGCGACCATTGGTTTTGGGAGTGTAGCTAGCAGAAAAGGCGTTCACCTCCCCCAAGACTCTAGGTCTATAAAACGAAAAAAACCGCTAGACCAAGGTCCAGCGGTTGTTTCTCTCATTTCTGTTCGTCAGTAATTCTAAATTACTTAGCAGAATCAGCAGCAGCTGTATCAGCAACAGTTGTATCAGCAACAGTTGTGTCTACCTGAGCTGTGTCAGAATCAGCAGAAGCTGTGTTCTGAGCTGTTTTGTTACCACATGATGCGAAAGAGATAGCTGCGATAGCTACGAACATAAAAACTAATTTCTTCATTTTCTTTGCTTTTTAATCTGTAAAACAATCATTCGTTTATTAAAACTGATGCAAAGGTAAGCATTTTTTCGATATGTTGTTCTTTTTTTTGCGACTTTTTTTAGGGGTATTTTGTAACAAAATCACAATCGCCTAATAATCAACAACTTACAAAGTGCTAACAAAGGTTAAAGTTTTTAGTGTGCTCGGAAACACCAAGATTTTAACACTTTTCATGCATTTTAAGTGCATTTTCAAGATGCCATACTCCCATCCTCCTGAAGCCCCAAAATCGTAAAATGTGTGCCCGAACATCGATTTTTCCTGTCCAGGCTCTTGACTATCGAAAAAATCTGCATATATAATAAGGTACGCGCGAGGGAAAGCGGGAAGAACGCATAGAAGAATATACAAAGGAAATGGCATAAACAGTCAGCAGATTTTTGAGAAAAGAAAAAGTTTTCGTAACTTTGCACTATGTTTCAGAGGAATTTTCCCTGAACACAAACAGATTCCGGAACAGAACAGAAGAAATAACTGAAAGAAAAATGATACAACTGAAAGAAAACAATGGAATACCTCGCAGCCTCTTACTGACGATGGCTGTGATAGCAGGACTAACTGTAGCCAACTGCTACTATAATCAGCCCCTACTGGAAATGATACGCCATGACCTGGGCATCAGCCAGCATAGTGCCAACCTCATCACCGTAGCCACACAGATAGGTTACGCCCTGGGCCTATGTTTCCTCATTCCCATGGGCGATCTCTACTCGCGTCGCCGCATCATCGTTACCAACATGACGGTGGCAGCCATCATGGCCATCATCATAGCCTTGGCACATAACGTATGGCTTCTCTGGGGCGCTTCCCTCTTCCTGGGAGCCTGTTCGGTGATTCCGCAATTCTTCATCCCTATCGCCGGACAGTATTCTGCGCCCAAGAACAAAAGCAGGAATATGGGAATCGTACTATCCGGACTCCTCACCGGCATCCTGGCTTCACGAGTCATCAGCGGATATGTAGGCGACTGGCTAGGCTGGAGAGAAATGTTTCTCATCGCAGCTGTCGTGATGCTGATCTGCATGGCACTCACCCTCAAGATTATTCCAGAGATGAAACGCAACTATATCGGAAGTTACAAGGGATTGATGGTTACCGTCTTCGAAATCTTTGCCTATCATCCCCGCATCCGTCTCTACTCCATCCGTGCCGCCTTCGGTTTCGGCAGCATGATGGCTATCTGGTCCTGTCTGGCTTTCCATCTGGCTCAGGCACCTTTCTTTTCAGGTAGTGAGATGGTAGGAACATTGGGTGCCTGCGGTATCGCCGGAGCCCTTGCAGCCAGCGGTATCGGCAAACTGGTTCCGCGATACGGCATCAGAAAACTGAGTCTTTACGGAGCAGTACTCCAGATTGTCGCATGGAGTATTGCCAATCTCTACGGAGATACATACACAGGTCTCATCATCGCCATTATTCTGGTAGACATCGGTCTGCAATGTCAGCAACTCAGCAATCAGAGTGGCTGCATCCAGGAAATCCCCGAAGCAGCCAACAGAGCCAACACCATCTTCATGACCACCTATTTCATTGGTGGATCATTAGGAACCTACTGTGCCGGCATTGCCTGGACCCAGATAGGATGGCTGGGAGTCTGTACAGTAGGAATGGTCTTTGCCATCATCTCGCTCTGCATCTCCGTCTGCAACAGAAAATAAAAAAATGCAATAGCAGATAGAAAAATTCTGTCTATCTGCTATTGCAAACAAAGAAGTTTAATTAAGAATGGTATACTTCGCATATTTCAGGAGCAACTGCTTGACACCGGAATTCTGAAATTCTACAGTAGCCTTCGCATTCTCGCCCTGACCTTCAATCTTCCGGACAATGCCTACCCCGAAACGCTGATGCTCTATCTTGCAACCTTCCTTCAAAGCACCGAAAGAAGAACCGGCAGAAGAAGACACCGAAGAGGTTGAAGATACCGATGAACTTCTGTTATTCCCCAATATGCGACGAGCAGCATCCAAAGCTCTTACCGACTTGAAATTACCGGAAGATAATGACTCTCGGGAAGAAGATGATGACGATGAGGTATCCGATGCCGGTTTAGGATCCGGACGGAACTGCGATGTCACACGCTTCCATTCCGGAACATCCTCATCTTTATCGCTTATTCTGCGCTTCTGGTCCCAAGGCATCCGTTTGCCATATCCACCGCCATAAGAAGAACGTTCACCACAAGAAGCACCTCTATCATAAGAAGAGCCTCCACCAAAGTAAGAACCACCCATTTCATCCTGTGCCTCAATCAGACTGGAATCAATCTCATCAATAAACCGGCTAGGATTATCAAACTCCATCTTGCCATAACGGAAACGGTTCTTGGCATTTGTCAGAATACAATGTTTCTCGGCACGGGTGATTGCCACATAAAGCAGACGGCGCTCTTCCTCCAGTTCCCTGACAGACATGGCAGCCAGCGGACTCGGGAAGATATTCTCCTCCAATCCTACAATGAAGACAGTAGCAAATTCCAGACCCTTAGCCGCATGAACGGTCATCAGGGACACACGAGGTTCATCCTTGGCTCCCTCACTATCCGCATCCGTAAGCAATGCCACATCCTGCAGATAATCCGTAAGAAAGGCTTCATCCATCCTACCCTCTTCCCTACGCTCCTCGACGAAGGCAGACATACCGCTCAGGAATTCCTCCAGGTTCTCCTGTCTTGCCAGGTCATCGGCATCTCTGCCACTCATGATATCCTGACTGATGCCACTCTCCTTGATGATAGCATCACCCAGTTCATATACATCCGTAGTATGAGAACGCTCGATAAACGAAGAAATGAGCAGTCGGAAATTATCCAGTTTCGTCAATGTACCCTTGTTTACATTGAGTCCATAATGTGCAGGCTCGCCTATCACCTCCCAGAAACTCACCTGGTTCTGATGCGCACAGTCAGCAATCTTCATCACCGTTGTTGCGCCGATACCGCGAGCCGGATAGTTGATGATACGCTTGATGGCTTCCTCATCATCCGGATTAGCCACCAGTCGGAAATAGGCAATGATATCCTTGATTTCCTTGCGCTGATAGAAGCTCAATCCGCCATAGATGCGATAAGGAATGCCCTGCCTTCTGAACTCCTCCTCGAAGCTGCGGCTCTGGGCGTTGGTACGATACAGAATGGCGAAATCATGATATTCGCAATTATCCTGACGCTTGATGCGCTTGATGTCCTTAGCCACGATTACCGCCTCTTCCTTGTCGCTGTAAGCCGGTTTGTACTGCAACTTCTCGCCTACCGCATTCTCGCTATATACATCCTTCTTGATCTGATTGCGATTATTCTTAATCAGACTGTTGGCTGCCTTCACGATAGTCTGGGTAGAACGGTAGTTCTGCTCCAGCTTGAAGAGACGTGTACCCTTCAGCTGCTTCTGATAATTCAGGATATTGTCAATATTGGCACCACGGAAGCTGTAGATACTCTGCGAATCATCACCCACGGCACATACCCGAAGTTTCTCCTTGCACAGCTGCATCACGATAGACATCTGCACATGGTTGGTGTCCTGATACTCATCTACCAGGATATAATCGAAGCGGGCTGCATATTTCTGTCTGATTTCTTCATGTTCTCTGAACAACTGATGGGTCAACACCAGCAGATCATCAAAATCCATGGCGTTGGCTTGTTTGCAACGCTGCACGTAAGCCAAGAATATCTTTCCCACTTCCGGCATCTGTGCACGCTTGTTCTGCTCATAGATGGCAGCATCACTGGCATAGGATTCGGCACTCACCAGATTGTTCTTAGCCATCGATATCTTGGCATGAACAGCAGTAGGCTTGTATGATTTATCATCCAGTCCCATCTCCTTCACGATTGCCTTAATCAGCGAGCGTGAGTCGGCTTCATCATATATGGTAAAGTTGTTGTTGAATCCTATATGCTCAGCTTCAGCACGGAGAATGCGTGAGAAGATGCTGTGGAAGGTACCCATATAGAGATGCTGGGCCAAGTCGTCGCCCACCAGTCTGCCGATACGTTCCTTCATCTCCCTTGCCGCCTTATTGGTAAAGGTAAGAGCCATGATGCTCCAAGGCTTCATCCCCTGGTTCAGGAGATAAGCAATCTTATAGGTAAGCACACGCGTCTTACCCGAACCGGCACCGGCAATCACCAGCGACGGTCCGTCAATATATTCAACCGCAGCTCGCTGCGCTTCATTCAAGTCGTTCAGTAAATCCATTAATCAATATTTAGCCGAAAAAATAATCACTAAAAACTAATCACTACTCACTCATTACTTCCCCCTATATCCTCCCACAGCAGTACCTGGGTCATAATCCTCACCTTCTCTCGGGAAGGAAGGGATGAATCTCATCTGATGCTCTATCTGGCGCTGACGCTTCTTCATATAGGCACTCGGATGAAGAGAACTGAATTTGCGGGGATTAGGCAGTGTAGCAGCAATCAGGGCGCACTGGTCACGGAAAAGATCCTGCGCTTTCTTGTCGAAATGATACTCAGCCACAGCATCCACACCATAGATTCCAGGTCCCATCTCGATACTGTTGAGATAAACCTCCATGATGCGCTGCTTGCTCCACATCATTTCGATGAGAAAGGTGAAATACACCTCGAAGCCCTTGCGGGTCCATGATCTTCCCGGCCAGAGGAATACATTCTTTGCTGTCTGCTGACTGATGGTACTGGCTCCATGCACCTTTCCGCCACGGGCATTATTCTTGGCTGCACTCTCGATGGCATTGAAGTCAAAACCGTGATGCTTCAGGAACCGGGCATCCTCACTCGCCATCACAGCCACAGGCATATGAGGCGAAATCTTGTCCATCGAAACCCAATGATGATGCAAGGTAATACTCTCACCATCAGCTACTTGCTGAAAGCAGCGGATAAACATCAAGGGAGTGAAATACACCGGAATGAAACGATAGGCTACAACAGCAAGAATGGTGGTACTGAAAAACAGCACCACCACCCATCTTACTATATTTCTAATCTTCTTGAGTATCATTATTTCAATGTACCGTTGTTAGCAGCATTTACCATTGCCTGAGAAGCATACATGTATACCTCTACACGACGGTTAGCCTGACGGCCAGCTGCTGTTGAGTTGTCAGCAACAGGATTAGAAGAACCGAAACCCTGAACAGACTTGATCTGAGAGTTCTTTACACCACAAGACATCAAGTAGTTGTATACAGACTTAGCACGGTTCTCGCTCAAAGGCAAGTTGATACCATCGTTACCGGTACTGTCAGTATAACCCTGGATAGAAACTTCACAGTCGGTATTATTCTTCAATACAGTAGCAAAGCTAGCCAAATCGTTCTTAGCATTGGCATTGAGAACATACTTGTTGGTCTGGAAGAGGATACCAGAATCGAAGGTAACCTTTACAGCAGCCAAACCGTTGGCATCAGTCACAGTCTCAACCTGTGCATTCTTCACCTGCTCAGCCTCGGCCTTTACCTTATCCATGTGCTTGCCAATCAGGTTACCGGCAGTACCACCAACAGCTGCACCGATAGCAGCGCCTACAGCAGCACCAGTTCCACGATGGCTATTATTCAACAAACCACCAACGATTGCGCCCAAGGCAGCACCTGCACCTGCACCTGCAGCTGTACCTGTCTTCTGACTTGTTCCACAACTTCCCAAAACGAGCAGCGCTGAAAGTGCTACTACTGTAAAATTCATCTTTTTCATTACTTATTCTCCTATATTTTATGTTATTTAAATGCAAAGATACGTATTTTTTCTCCAATAAGGAGAGATTTCTAATTTTTTTTTGTATTTTTGCATGCAAAATTAAAGGTATTTGTCCAAACAGGGTAAGGAAATCTCCTATTTTGGGGTGGAAAATCCCTATATATGACAAAAAAAGATGATACCTTTATATAATATAGAAGAATAAAAAATAAAATATAATAGTAATATGGCTAAAGAACTTAAGAATTTGACCAAGCGCGCTGACAACTACAGTCAGTGGTACAACGACTTGGTAGTGAAGGCTGACCTCGCAGAGTTGTCTCCTGTTCGTGGTTGTATGATCATCAAACCATACGGTTACGCTATCTGGGAGAAGATGCAGCAGCAGCTCGACAAGA
>ENA-ORMS01000675-ORMS01000675.1-human-gut-metagenome-genome-assembly--contig:-NODE-675-length-32634-cov-11.839590_pt1 | contig 32634 bp, 63 predicted proteins | sample MGYA00242104_ERZ508997 | MGnify/ENA primary metagenome ERZ508997 (study PRJEB26280, sample SAMEA2338704) | human gut metagenome | biome: human gut; feature: human-associated habitat; material: faeces... | reverse complement strand
GAAGTAAGACAACTACATTTAGAAAACATACCAGCCATATCAGTTACATTGCTAGTGTTAAAGCTACTTAAATCCAAGGATTTAAGACCATTACAATTATAAAACATACTATGCATACTAGTTACATTACTCATATTCCAACCACTTAAATCTAATGAAGTAAGACTACTACAACCATAAAACATACTACTCATATCAGTTACATTACTAGTATCACTTCCTTTAAATGAAGCTTCTACTGTTGAATAAGGAATAATATTTGTATATTCTGTACTTATATTTGCTTTAACTACCACCTTCTTAACTGAGTCTCCTTCTATTGAACTTCCTTCTATTTTAAACAGTCCTTTATCTTTCGGAAGCACGTAACTGTACCACTTTATTACCTTTACTTATTTGAATAGGTATAGAAGTACTGCTATCTGTATATATACTTACAGTATGTGAAGTTGTTATCTCACCAACATATAATCTAACCAAGTTATATGGTAAGTAGTGTACATCCTTAACGTCTTCACAGTAACTTACGTTAGGTAAACTGATGTCTACCCCACCACCCACATTAAGTTCAGACTCGTAGGAAGCGTGTGTGTCAAATTTATTTAAATAAATCATTGTTTGTATTAATTAATATGTTATCAATAATAAATATATATCCGATATAATAATAAAAAAGATAACAATTGTTAATTAATTTTGTTATAACAATATTTTTCAATATCTTTGCATATATAACAATACATAACGAAATTAATATAAATTATATGGAAAGAATAATATTATTGTTTATAGGCTTTATAATGTTCTCGATAGGCATAATAGTACCAATGAACAAAACATACATAAAGGATTTTATATCCTTTTTTTGCTTATTCTTTGGAGAAACCATTATAGTAATTTATTTTTTAACCTCAAAATTTTTCAATATATTTACATTCTAAAATAATGAATAGTAAAATAGATATTCTAGTAAAATGAAAAAAGAAGAATTATTAATAGGTGATTTGGTTAGGGTCAAAACCGACAAAGATTATATATTATATCGTAACACTGTCTGTATAATACAAGGAATTGAATCTTGGCAATGCGATAAGTTAAGTGATGATGTCCGTGGCGTTCAGTTAATGACATTAGATAGAATCTATCGTACACTTGGATTAGATGATATAGAGGGAATTCCATTGACTACTGAATTTCTTGTAAAGAACGGTTGGGAAAAGTCATCAAATAGGGAAGGTGAGGCGCAATATAGAAAGCTTAGTCTTTGCATTACACATCTAGAAAAGATTAATGGCTTCTATTTTCATGGACTAGACTTAGGTGAAGGAAATCTAAGACATATCACATATGTTCATCAATTACAGCATATACTTTGGGTTTTAGCCATGAATGACAAGCACTATAAAAATGAACTTGAAAGAATCAATCATGTTATGGGACTTGTTGATAAAGATGATAAAGCACTCATGAGTTAATTTGTGAGTGCTTTATTTTTTCTGTTAAAATTAGTTAATAAACTTGATTATCTAAAATAAATTTAGTACCTTTGCATAAAAAAATAAAGTAAAGTAAATAATGAAACAGGAGAAATATCAAAAAGAACTTCTAATTGAATTCAATGAATTGAAAAAGAGACTTGACTCCCTTAACACTAATCTAAAAACTTATGGATATTGTGAGAAGGTAGGAGATTACCAATTCAAGCTAATGAAGAAGCAAGCATTAGGAATGGAAATGTACTATAATGCACTTTCTGAAAGACTTAAGGATATTGGAATTATATAAAATATATTGCTATGTTTATTGAAATAATAAATCTTGTTGGAAAAAAGATATATGTCAATACAGACCAGATAGTATCATTCAATGAAAATAAAGGTTATGTCGGAGGCACTATTATAAAATTATCTAACGGTGAAACTATTAAAGTTAAGGAGAATATTGATTTTTTCAAGAAATATTATTTGAAGATGGAATAGAATGATAGTTAATCATTTAAATGGATGATTATGAGGTCAAAACGTTTACGAAATGGATTATATGTTATTCGATATAATGGATATTATGTTATAATCCAAAATATTGATAGAAATAAATGGCAAGCTTATTTACCTTCAGGATTTTTTGCAAATTCAACCACCAAGAAATCTTGCATCATAAGCTCAATTTATGAAATTGACAACACTGATAATTTTGCTTGCGATGAGAATGCAAAAAAAGAAAATTGGTGGGTCACTGATGAACATTTCAAATGAAAGAAAACATATATGAAAAGAGAAGAATTATGGGAAAAGTTTGGTGATGAAATCTGTGAACATTGCTTCCATTATAATATGGGGAAAAGACATAATCCAAAAGATTGCTGTAATAAATTATGCGATAAATCAGAAAATGAAGTTGCAATGCAACTGAGAATTAATATAACAGATTAACGAAAGTCTAACATTTATATTTATATTTATATCAAATATAAATAATTTTTGAATGTCTAATTTTAATAATATATTGAATGAGCAAATAACAAAATCTATTAACAATTTTGTGCTTCTAAAAGAATCTTTAAATAACTACGCATCAAAAGTAATCGATTATATTAAAAGTTTTGGTAAAAAAGGAAAATTACCAAGTAATAATGAGCCATTAGAAAAATACTATAATCCTTCATTAGATACTGCATACAAATGGGCTTGTGAAAGTACTGATGGAGTAGAAAGAGATGGATATGCGTGGTTCAAACGCTGTTTCTCAGTAGATGTATGTGGAAGATTCAAGATTAATAAACGTGGATTGATATATGTAGAAAGGAGCATTGATTTTGATACTAGAGAAGGATTTGATAATATGAACTATGAATCTGTTGGTGAGTGCTGGACTTGGAGCCCATATCATTCAAGTTCTTATTGTCAAAACTTTTCTCTTCTCAACAACAATAGAATAAGTGTTGTTTTATGTGGTTATGTACACCCTAGCAGCATTGATTGGGTAGAAACGATATATCTTAACGCTTATAAATGTAAAGACGAAAAAGAGATAAGAATGAATAATAATGCAGTAGTTGAAATCGCATACATAAGAATCGGATTAGAAAAATATAGATTTGGAGGCTCATACCTCATAAACGCAAGCGCAAATGAATCTAATAAAGAAAGATGGTGACATACTCACACTACTAAAGTAGGTGGGATTGCTTTCTTTTATTACAGTAAAATATATGAAAGTCTCACATTCAGTTATGTGGGACTTTTTTTTGTTAAAATAACTTAAAATATTTGGATATATCAATTATTTTTAGTACCTTTGCAGCATAAATAAATTCTAAATATAAAACGTTATGGAAAGAAATGATATTAAAATCGACATTGCCGAAATACTGAAAGATAAACCAAAAGGCACAAAATTATATTGCAAACTTATTGGTGACTGTAAGGTTGATTATGTATCGCCAAAAGGAACTATAGAAGTATACAACGATAGAAATGACCGTGTAAAACTAGACAAGTATGGCAGGTTCAATCCATTGGGAGAAGTCCTTCTATATCCATCAAAAGATATGATTGATTGGAATCTGTTCAAGGTAACTAAAAATGCATATGACACGTTTGACTATGTGTTGGTAAAATGTGACGATGACCCTGATGTTCAAGAATGGACGTTGTTCCAATATTCGCACACGGATTCATATGGAAATATAGTTTTTGTAGGAGGAGGATATGCTGATGCTGAAAACGTCATACCATATGAAGGAAATGAAAGTTTGCTCGGAACTCAAATATAGGAGGTAAAGAAATGACTGTAGGAGAACGTGCGAATATTGAAGCAAAGATAGCTCAATTGAAAGAGATAGCTGCCAAATATGGTGGAGAAAAAACTGTAAATAGCATCATTAAACAATTAGAAGAATTCATAGAGTTGCGACGGAATGAATAGATTGTATTTTAAATAGGTGAAAATATATGGAAAAAGTTAAAGTTGGAGATAAAATAATCTTGGAAATTAGGGAAAATAAATTTGAAGACCCTAAACATCCTTGTAATGGCTGCTTCTTTTTTGATTTACCATTGAATGGGGCTTGCTTTGCAATGTGCTCCAATAAAGAGCCTAATTCAGATACTGTAAAAAACATAATTTTCAAACAAATCCAACCTAAAGAATAAAACTTATATGATAGACGAAAATAAAATAAAAGAAGCAGCAAAGTCATTGAGAAAAGATTTCGATGATGATGTAACACAAGGATTCCTTGTCGAATTCGGATTTGAAAAAGGCGCTAAGTGGGCTGTAAATGAATTCATAAATGAGTTATGGCATCCTATTGACGAAGAACCTAATCTTGTTGGAGAAGAAATAATAGTGGAAATGTTTATAGGTAACAAGAGACATACTACAGTTTATGAATATATGCCAGGGAAAGAATCCGTTCCTACATTGGATACAGTAAGATGGATTACTGATTGGAATTTCTTTAAAGAAGAAAGAGATAATGTAAAATTTAAACGTTGGCACTATCTAAAAGATTTACTTCTTATTAATAATAATGATTGAATATGGACAGAAATCAAGCAAAAGAATTATTGCCTGTCATTAAAGCATTTAGTGAAGGAAAAGATATTGAAACCAAAACAGGTTCAGGCTGGATTAGCATAGAAAACATGAGCTTTGCAGGAAATCCTGATAGTTACCGCATCAAGCTTGAACCAAAGTTCCGACCTTTCAAGGATGCAGAAGAATGTTGGGATGAAATGCAAAAACATCAGCCATTCGGATGGATAAAGCCAAAGGGTGACGATACTATAAGTAAATTCATGCTTATTGATTCCTTAATGGACGAAGTGGTAACTGTCAGAACAAACGTTAGATTCAACTATCACGAATTACTTGAGCATTATACATTTGCAGACAGAACTCCATTAGGAATCATAGAGGAGGAATGATTATGATTGGAAATATTATTTTGTTCATGAAGAAATGGTGGAAACGAAATGTCACCTGCCGTTTGAAAAAGGAAAAACCTTGGGTTGAATGCAACAATATGATGATGTTCATAGAGTGAAATAATCTCAAGGGAAATCAGAAAATGTAGAAAATAAAACAATAAACATAAATGCCGTAGATATAATATCTGTGGCATTTTTCTTTATATATTAAAATAACTTAAAATATTTGGATATATCAATTTTATTTAGTACCTTTGCAATAATATAAAGAACAATTAATATTATAAATAAAACATATGGAAATAAAAGACAATAAGTTGGTTATCAATATCCCTGAAGGAATGGTAATTGATGTAGAAAATAGTAACCTAAAGGAAGGCATTATTAAGTTTAGGAATAAAGACATTGATTATATAGATGTTTGTATTTCATTAAATACTAATGACAGTCCTATTATCGTTTCCAATAATAATTGGGAAAAGATTAAAGCCATAAGCCAACTTATGGATATTGCTGATTATTACAATAAAGGTTGGAAACCTGATTGGAACAATAAACATAATCCTAAATTTTATATTTCTTTTGATACTGAGTCAAGTTCCTATTATGTAAGACTTGGATACATTGTGTCTTGTCATATTGTATATTTTAAGAATAGAAAAGATGCCCAAGCTGTCATCGACAACCCTAACTTCAGAGAAATCTTGGATAAAATCTATAAAAGCTAAACAAGAGGTTCTAACATTAAATAATGATGAAACATTTGATGTTTTACCAAATTCTAATTATCTTTGTAGCCACAATGAGAATTTTCCTGGTACAATCTTGGAATGCAAATTGTATCTCAATAAGGATTTCTTGAATAATAATGAAGAATATTAAATGGAATTATTTGATGAGCAACTTGATTTTAAGTATTGAAGATAGAGGAGGAGCAAGAAGTACTTCGTTTTCTGGTAGAAGAGAAGGTAGAGAAGTCAGAAAAAAACATAACTTAGATGAAAAGGATAAGGATGATAACTGTTATACAGTATCTATGCCTCAAGATACAACATCTTTTAATCCTTCGTTTTTTTTAGGGCTATTTTATCAGAGTATAAAAAATCTTGGCATTGAAAAATTTCAAAAGAAGTATATTTTCTCATACGATAATTTGTATGAGTCGTTGAGAAATGTCATAAAAAACAATATTGACCTCAGTATTACAAGAGCTAAAAAAGACTTGATATGAATGAAATAAAAGAAAATGTAATCAATAAGAATTTTATGATTACTTATGACTTCAGTGATAATGATTTCGGTTGGCATATTGAAGAGGCAATTGAAACATGGGTAGATGAATGGAATTCCGTAGTTTCTAATTTTAAAACATGGTTGAATATGCGGAATTCTTTACCACCTAATATTAAATCCCATGTAGATAGTAATTCGGAACATATGATAAAACATTATTTAGAAAAACTTGATAAACTTGAGGATGTTACAAATATATCTAAATGGTTAGCAAATGGAGTTGTTGCATCTGTTATCAATAGAAATAATGACTTTATAACATATTCAGATACTAGTCATTTTAAGGATATCGATACTTGCATGAAGAAGGCAAGAGAATATGTTGATTACTTGAATATCTTGGATACATCAGAATACCATAAAGGAAGTATTGAAGAAATTACAAAATTTATCCTTGATAAATATAAACATATGCAAAGTGAACATGAAGGATATGACCTTGAACATACATGGCTAAATGGAGAAGTCCTTATCATAAAAGTTGAAAATGGAATCGCATCCGCATGGGTTCAATAAGAATATTTAAAGAAATAAAAGAAAAACAAAAACATAAATGCTTGGATATGTGAAATATTTTTAGTACCTTTGCATAAAGAAACAATGAAATTATGAATGAAGAAAAGAAAAGAATAAAGATTATTTTTATCATATTTGGAATCATATCATATATCCAATTAATATGCTCCATATGTTATCTTCTGGATATTAATATAATTTCAACATTAACCAAATAAAAAAAAGAATAATTTAATATGAATGATACAATAATAGATTTCTTGAAAATCATGGAAAACCAATTCATAGGAGTAACCATAATGACAAGAAGCGGAATATGTAGAGAATACAAGATACTAGAAGTGGAGGAAAATTATGTAAGGGCATATAACCGCATAACAAGCAAGGAAGAACATATTAATCTAGAAAATATAAAAGGAGTATACGTAGACATCACAAGAATATGCTGATATGAGATTATATTAATGATATATAATAAAAAAGAAATCCTACTGACATAAATAATGATAATATAAATGTCAATAGGATTTTATTATATTTACAATATTGATATCAATTCTTCAAAAGCATCAGCTAACACACTGTCATAAACAATACTTTTATTAATTAGAATGGTGAGGAAGAACCTATCACATACGTTCATGCTATTGTTGTGGAGAATACCAACATAGCCACATTACAGCCTCTTATTCAGCAGTTTGTTACCGAAGGTTCAAGAGTCATTACTGATGAACTCAATGCCTACAATGGTATTGCTACGTTGGGTTATACCAACGCTTTTGTTAATCATAGTGCAGAAGAGTACGCTGATGGTGACATCTTCACCAACTCTATAGAGGGCTTTTGGAGTCACTTCAGACGTATGATTACAAGTTGCTATCACGATGTTAGTGACGAGCATCTTAAGAAGTACATTGACGAAGTTGTGTATCGTTGGAACACAAGAAAAATGAGCGAATCGGAAAGATTCGCCCATATGTTTGACAAGTCCATCGGACTTGTTAAGAAATGGTCTGAAATTAGAGTTGGGTTAATAGCGGCTTAATCTTGTTCGTGCTGTAATCTATTCCAAGTGTCATCAAATGTTTCCCCATTATATACTCTCTTGTGTGAGAAGTCCATATTGCCCAATCGGTATATGAGTAAGTTTATTTGAGTAATCGCTTGTACTGTTTCAGTATCTACTAAACCACTTTTTCTTAGTCTTGCTGCAATGGATGGATTCCATTTACTAAGAGCGCCACCTTCTTTTACTTTTCTTAAATCATCAACAATATTACCAAGTGTTTCTAAGTCCATATCTTGATTATTCTGAATATGAGTAGATAAAGGGGTAATATCGTTTATTCCTTCTCTTAGTGCTTTATTTACAGACTCCTTCACAATCCTATGTAAGTCTGATTCAGTTAATCTTATAAGTTTCTTGTTCATCTTAAACACATATTTTTCTAATAAATATCTGATAGAATTTGTTTTTATCAGATTTTTGGTATATATTTGCAGAAATCATAAGGAATTATGAAAAGAGAACAACTTAACGAAAATAACAATGACTATGTTGATTTGGAAACGCTAAAAGAACAAATCATTGCCGATGTGACGAAGATTTATAAAGATAATGGCATCATATAATATCATTGTTTCCCCAAAAGCATCTGATAGCATTAGGTCATTTTATGCATATAATATTGTGGAAATAATGGTATGATATTGGTAATATATTGCAAAATAATAGTAAAAAAACTGTTTTTTATGTAAATTCTGGTAATTTTCCTGAATTTTTTAAAATTTTACAGAAATGTATTATTATCATGCAAAGTGGACCTTTTTATAATATATAAATTATCTTAAATATTTCTTTTTATTTTATTTTTTTTATATCTTTGCTTTGGTTTAAAAACATTTTTATATTATGTCGAATATAGATAATAAAGATATATTATTCATTCATTTGCATAATCGTCCTAGTTTATTATCTCCATTTTACTTATGGGTAGATAGTTATTTATCATCTCATTCGTTATTGGATTATGAGGATAGCATAAGTTATTTACAGAACTATGGTATTGACATATCTGACATATATCCTAGTGATGAGAGTTTTGATGATTTCTATGCGAGTCATATGGATGAGTTAGATAATAGTAATGATGATTACGATGACTATGAGTTAGTCTATCCATCATCATCTTCAACATTAGGCGATGATGACATTAGTACCATTGACAGCAGTTTATATGGTAATGATGACATTATAGATTATTCGTTTGATGATGCATGTTATAATAGTACCAAGCGTATCTATTATTATGATGATTACATGGATAAGGATAAGGTAATTAAGTTCCGTTCATTGCGTACTTTTGAGAAGTTCTGTGATGATAGAGGTATTTACATATCACCAAGTGTATTGAGTCTAATGAAATATCGTGTTGAGAATCATTGCTGTATTAACAAGAACGTATTATTGGATGATAATTTGGTTGTATTAGAGGCTGAAGAGTCTTATGGTAGCATGGTATATTCAGCTGCATTACCAGAGGAAATAGATACTATGTCTAATGTGTTGTCATTATAATGTTTATTAATTAATTTAATTATTATTATTATTTTAATATGGATTCAGAGGTTTTATCATATAACATAATCGGTAACAAGCGTAATCTTCTATGTGGGATAATGGATTCCTATTTAAATTCTCCTAGCAAGACTGTTGTTATGTATCCTCCAGTTGGTATAGGAGCAACTAACAAGGGTTGTTTAAAGGGTACAATTCGTTTTTTCGAGTGGAGTGATTTATACAGTACTCCTATATTATTTTATACATTTGAGTCATTCTTGCGTTTTTTGTATAATAGTTCTATAACTATAAGTGAGTTTGACAGGAATTTAATTCTTAGCACTTACAATCCTTATATTACGTGTGAGCGTAATCGTGCTAGGTTGATTATCCGCAACAATTCAGCCGATTTGAAGTTAGCTTTGGACAAGGAATCATCAAACGGTTCTAGTGTTGCTACTACCAATGTATCTCATAATGTGATTCATGGTATTAATGGCAATATTGTATTACCTAGTATAAAGAGTTTGGTATCAGGTAATTCTGACAATATAGGTGAATGGTGGGATAACAGGTAAATAATAATTATAATTTTATTATTATATATAAGATGAGTGAAGAGTTTATTGTAGATTATGTTCCTTCCTTAGAGGATAATCATCATATGGATGAGATAAGGGATTTTTTCAATGATGAGGGTATTCCTTATGAGGAAGATGATAAGATATATGGTTTATTTCATTTAAATGACAAGAAGGTTCAACTTCGTTATGTATCAAGCATTCATTTTCCGATGGATAACGAGCGTAGGTTTGGTTCTATTGGAAGGGGTATTCCTCACAATTATTTTATTGATATATCTCATAGGAATGCTGATAATGATATCAGGACGATATGGTGTTTTGATTTTGAAATGGAGCAGTGCAATGATGTTGTCATTGATGGCAAGCTTGTACAAGGTTATCGTCGTCAATGGGAAGTAATCAAGAACACCTTGCGTACATGTTGTGGTCATATTCATTATCGTTTTTTCGCTAGGGATTTTATCGTCAAGGAGGTTCCCAATAATGTATTACGTCCTTTTTTGGAGACCAATTGTTTTTATGGCTATCGTTCAGCAAATAAGAATCTTGGTTTATATTTGAAGAAGGACAAGAATGGTTTCAAGAAGGATACCTTACTTATGGTATTGACATTCGGATATAATTTCTATGGAAATAAGAAGAGGATGGATAATCCCTTCATAGAGATTATTAGGGCATCAACAAAGATTGAATGTCAAGTTATTGGTGGTATGTCCAAGTTGCTTACTCATTTCTGCAAGGAATATCCTATATTGCATATTGGAGATAATGATATCATGGTAAATGAATTGATTTTCTACTGTGATGCATCTCATAATGATGGCAGAGGAATGTCCAATTCTGCTTTGGCATTTAACTTTGTTTCCTGGGAAGGCTGTGGCTTTATGAACGAATGGGTTTGCGACTATAATGGTGATGAGGATGATAGAGTATGTAAGAATGGCAAGGGCTTCAAGGGTTTGAAGGGTCATAAGGGTGAGATATTTCATCGTAAGCCTATGTACCATCAGCAAATAATGCAATTGATGTCAGAAGGTAAGATAATATCAATTGCCAATGCAGGCACTTCTGTATATTCCATTCTCCGCAAGGAATGGTTATCTCGTAACTGTAAGGATTGGTTTTCCAAGAATTGGGATAATGAATTAAAGATGTTATCCGAAAAAGGTTTTGATATCAGTTTATTAGATAAGGAAGTAAAGGCTAATATATAGAGAATATTGGAGAGGGTTATTATTATATATCCTCTCCTTTTTTATTTATTATATATTCAATCATTTTATTTTTATCTGTATATACATCATATGGGAATATTACGTTTTTCACATCTGAGTAATATATTATATCTACATTATGTTGTTTACATTTATCTAGTTTTCTTTTATCATCTATTACAGTTCTATCATATTTTTCTTGATTGAATATATTGCTAGTTGGTTTGAAGTGTTGTATTCCTTGGCATTCTATTGCAATATTATATTCTGGAAGATAGAAATCTATAGATTGTAATCCTATCCATGTTAGATATCTATTATTGCATTGATATATATATTTGATATTATTATCATCTAATATATTCATGATATCGTTTTCCATATGACTCATATTGCATTTAGGGCATCCGTGTTTTCTATATAAATGATTTGGTGTGATATAGAAATCTCCGTGTTTTTTACATGTAAGTATTACATTTGTTTTATCATTTACATATTTTGTTTTAGCTAGATTATATCTATCTTTGAATATATTTTTCACTCTATCTAAGAATATATCTTGTGATAATCTAAATTTATCTTTCATGCATTCTTTGCATCCGCTTCCTTGCAGATGATTACTAGGTGTTTGTTTAAAATCTCCATGTACAGGACAAGTTATAATTACATTTGTATATGGGTCGATATAATTTGTTTTATCATATGTATATTTTCCATTATGTATTTTCTTTGCTTTATTTATGAATTTATCTGTCGTATATGTAATATTCTCTATATGACATTGTTTACATCCTTGTCCTCTTGCATGCTTAGATGGATTGATATAGAATATACCATGTTTTTTACAGATTACTTTAATTTTTCCTTTATCATCTTTATTATTAATATCGGTTTGTGAATAATCATATTTATCATTTCCATGAATCTTCTTGAATATACCAATCCATTGTTCATTTGTATATTTTGACATTATGTTATATTTTCTATTATATATTATATATTGTACTTATTTAAGTACATGTAGGGTATAGTATTATTTGATTTTTGGCTATATATTTGCGTTCTGATGCGTTATTATATATTAGATGGTAAATTATACATCTTGATATAATAAAAGGCAACAGAGCGCATTTATTTGCATTCTCTATTGCCTTTTGAATCATTTGTCTTTAATTGGTTTAATATCTTTGATATTATTTTTCCCATATGTTTTATAAAGTGATATGATTATGCTTGGTAGTTCGCTTTTATTGAATTTTCTTGCCATTTTTTTAATTGATGTAATAACAGGGCTTCCAAACATATCCATTCTTCTTAGGAACATATTTTTTCCATTTAAAGAGAACGATAAAATTGTATTTTTCATTTATAGAATGATAATTGCCTATATGTACTTATTTAAGTACAAGTTGGTAGGGATATATTTTATATGGAGTACCTAACCAATTGTTTTGCTATTTCGTTATCTTTGAAGTGGAATTTTATGAATTCAAGGTCTGTATCAGCAAACCATTCATTAGTATATTGTTTTGCTTCTGACGGATGGTCAGTGAAATGTATAACCATATCCTTTGTATCTACTTCTTTCAGATATTTTTTACCGTTGCTTAAAATATATAACATTATTTATTTATGTTTTAGTAATAATATAAATCATCTATGTACTTATTTAAGTACAAGTGGGTGGTACTTAACCTCTATGTTCAGTCATAGAAGTCAGTATCCCTTTGCATTGTATCCATATATGGATATTTGTCTTTAAAATGGAATTTCATGAACTCAAGGTCACTCTGTGAGTAGAATGTATCTTCACGTCTATAGAGTTGACCACGTTTATTTTCAGTCCACTCTATTTCACCCTTAGCCTTATCTAAGGCTTTTACATAGAGGCGTTTTCCCTCTTTTGTTGTTACATAAAATGCACTCATTACTTGTTTGTATTTTAAAAAGTTGAACAATCGTTTCTGCAAAGATATTGAAATAAATCTTCATATCAAAACAATTTAACATCTTTTATATATTCGTATGTACTTAATTAAGTACATCCACCTATCCTACATAGGATGTATGCCTTCATTATATATTATTTCCTACGGAACATATTGATACGGAAAGTTATATCAATCAACAATCGGATTGACTATACTTGTTCAATAGAATGTGTAGTGTACTTAAATAAGTACGAATAATATTCGTTCTAAGGCATTATAATTCATCTGATGTGTAATTTATCATCTTTAATAATATAATGTCTTAGAATGCAAATAAAAGGCATCCACGGCAATGTTTTTGAATCATTAATCCTACCAATTGAGTCTATAATACTCCCCAAGGAATTTCTCCTCCTTATATAAAGTCTCCTCCTTATATTCCGCTGAATATTCTTTGTTTACCCATATGCGTGTTTGCATTAAGTGATAATGTAATATCATTACCACCTTCACTATGAACATACGATGTCAATAAGTGATGTTTTAGGGGGCATTTATAACTGATGGAATATATCAATCACAAATACCCCCACTTGCCTTAATATAAAGTGTGCTATGAGTACTTCACAAATAATGTTTTTAGACACCATTTTCCCTCATGTGCCAATTTCTGCACATCAGAGGAATCTATGGTTCTATGCCGTTCCTTCCCATTAGCAAAGTAAACATTCACCTTGCTATCGCTACCAACTATTATAGTAGTTGAATAATCTTACTTTCTCCATATTTCAGAATCTTTTTGTTATTTTCGAATCATGGTGCAAAGGTACTAAAAATATTTGATATGACCAAATAAAAATGAGATTATTTTTTAATTATTTTCAATCCATAAACATTCATAAATATCATTTTGATATGTATTTTATATGATTTCGTGACACTTTGAAAAATTTCCTTATGTGCATTGGTGACATTTTGTAAGGTTATTTATCGCATTCATTGACAAAATGTAAGTATGTTTTTTTCTTTCTTATATTATATAATAAGGTATATATAGGATTGTTTACCTGTTATTTGTTAATTGATATTAATTATTGGAGAAATATTTGGTAGTATGTGGAAAAGTTAGTACCTTTGCAGCAGAAACAACAAATTTAACGATTAAAAGATATGAGATTATGGCAAAATATAGTAATGAGATAAAGGAAAGGCAAGCAAATGTTCTTTCTATTATGAAAGACTTAGGTATTCATTTCATAGATTACTCTTATAACGAATATGAGTATTTTCTGAAACGTCTTACTACAATATTAGTAGATAATAATATTATACCTAAGTCATACCATGTATCAACAATGTGGTTTACTGATGGTAGATTATGTAGTTATGACCCAATAGACATTGATAAGGCATATATTGATTTGTCATCATTGAATGGTTATTATGATGAGATTAATATAACAAGTTTGAATTATGATAAATTGCCTAAGAATACGATACAAGTGGGAGAGACCATTCTATCTCTCATTATTGACAATTGTGAGGAATTGATTGAACGTATTAAGGAGATAAGGGAAGAATCAAAGAAACTCCCTAACGTTGATGAATTGATTGGTACGTTCCTCACGTATGCAAAGAGATATATCAACAATGACGAATATGTTGTATCTATTGAAAACGGAAAGTTAAACATGGAGACTACAGAACCTTATCAATGTATTGTTGTACGATATAAGGATAATGGCGAATATCATTCCTCATTGGTATTTTCAAAGAATATTAACGGATATTATCAAGTTACGCAGCGTATTCCCCTTTGCGGTCAGAGCACAAGTGATTTCAAAATTGACAATGCAGAAGAGACAATAAGGAGAATTATCAATTATTAACATTATAAATTTGGTAGAATGAAAAAAAGTTAGTACCTTTGCACCAAGAAAAAGAAAGCAATTAAAATAATAGGAGATTATGGTAGAATATGGTTTTAATGAAATTGTTGTTATTCAAGCAGTTGACACAACAGACAACTCTGTAGTTAATCTGTGTATGTCAAGGGCAATTGACAATAGTAGAGGAATTGTTCTATTGAATAAGGAAGTTGTATGCGATTACATATGCCTTATATTGTGTGAAGTAACGAAAGAAGAGATAATGGGAGCATTAAATAAAGTTTTAATGACATATAAGCCATGTATGGCTGGCGATATATATATGTTAAAACTTGATTACGGATTACCGATGTTTTAAGCAAGTAAATTTTACTTAATTCAACATATTACATGTTGTTTTTTTCTTTCATTGTTTTTTATTATTTAATGTACACCCATATTGCTTGTGAAAGTAGTATGGGATTTTTTACTTGAAATAATTTTGTTATTGAAAATATTAATTATATATTTGCACCATAAACAAACAATAAATAATTCACATTATGAAGAAATATACATTAAGAATATACATTGAAAATGAGTTTAGTGGATTAGTCTTAAATGAGGGTATTGATAGCGGTTTATTTTCGCTTGTACGCTCTTTTAAGGGTGTAGGCAAGGTATTAGCCATCTATGATGTTTTAACCGATTGTAGTGGGCTTAAAACGCTTATAACGTTAGGCTATCCCTATTTACCTTTGGATAATTATCAGGATTTTGAGATTACTTGTCCTGTATGTGGGGAAAGGATTGATGATTGCATGATACTCACAAGATATGATAATAATCTATTGGGTGGTAATGATATTGAATGCAATAGAAAAAACTGTGGTTTCCAGAAATCACAAGTTAAATATATAAAATAGTTTTCTTTTAAGATGGTTAGTAAATATCCAATATTGCTTGCGAAAGTAGTATTGGATTTTTTTATTATATAATAAGGTATATATATGACTAATTTACATGTTATTTGTTAATGAATATTAAAAAATAGCCTGAAATTTGGTGGAATGAAAAAAAGTTAGTACCTTTGCATCAGAAAACAAGAAACAACAAGTTTAACAATTTAAAAGATTAGGAGATTATAGATTATGAACACAATTTCAGAGTTGACAAATTACATTGAGTTTCAGAACGAAATGAACCGATTGTCAAAGATTGAATATCACTCTTATAAAGAGACAATGAAAGAGATTGGCATTGCATATTTGGGTGAGTGTAACCATTCAACAAAATTGACCCATAATGGCGAGAAGAATATGCTTACATACGGCATTTATCTTGCATCATCGGACGCATCAAACATTAATGTTTGCCCTAAGAGCAAAATGTGCCGTGAGAGTTGTTTGGTCGGCAGCGGATATGCTAAGATTGACGCTTTGTCACACAACAATAAGGTGCTTAATGCACGAATCATTAAGACACGATTATTCTTTGCAAATAGAAATCTCTTTATGACCTTAATGATTAAGGAGATAAATAGAGCAATTAATAAGGCAAAGCGTTTGGGTATGGAGTTTTTAGTACGTCTGAATTGCACAAGTGACATCAACCCTACTGTTTTCGTATATGAGGGAAAGAACATCTTGGAGTTGTACCCAAACGTATCTTTCTACGATTACACTAAGGTTAAAAGCCATTGGAAAGTCGCAGAAAAATATCCAAACTATTACATTACCTTTAGCCGTGATGGTTCAAAGGAAAATGAGGAAGAGTGCTTGGAGTGGCTTAGAAGAGGAAACAATGTTGCAGTTGTCTTCGGTGTAACAAAAACATCTGAATTGCCTAAGAAGTGGAAAGGCTACGATGTTCTTGTTGGTGACGATTACGATTACCGAGTATGGGATAAGTTGCAAGAGGGAAAACAGATTGTAGGACTTATCTATAAGGTTAGCAAGAATGACTTTGATGAGGACGAAAACGGAGTACACCATTTCAGAGGTATTCCAAATTCACCTTTCATTATTCAGAAAGACGATAAAGATTGTGAGTATTAATTTACTCACAATTTTTTTTCAATAAAAAATGTTAATTTATTTGGTGGAATAAGAAATATTTAGTACCTTTGCATTAGAAACAACAAGTTTAACATTTAAAAGATAGGAGATTAGATTATGGAAAAAGTAAACGGAATAACCGAATTTTTGAAAAAGTGTAAGGAGAATACGATTTCTTTCTTGCTTACCCATAGCAATATGTTGAATGATGAAAAGCGTTTTGTATTTGAAGAAAACGGCTTAGAAAAACCATTCGTATTGGTTGACGTTGATTACATATGGGATGTTATGGTAAATTCAATTTTCGTTGAAGACGGAAGTTTGAAGTTATGTGTTGATATGTATGATGTTGATAGTTGTGAGCCATACAATTACACTATTGACTATACCGACCCTATCGGCTACACTATCATCAATGTATATGATGAGTTATCAAAAATAGTTGATAGCCTTAGAATTAAGATGTAAATTATGTTTTAACATATATTAAGAATTATAGCAATATCATTTATTTGGTATTGCTATTTTTTTTATATATCTTTGCGGCATATAGACAAAACGATTAAAAAATAGAAAGGTAAACGAATTATGGAAAAGAACAATAATTTATCAAAGGTTTTGGTAAAAATGTGGGGTGCAAAAATCTGCACTAAAAAAGTAAATGTTGAAGGAATTTCAGACCCTATTGAATTTGACATTTATGACGGATATGCAGTATCAACAAATAAGGTAGGTAAGGTTTATGAAATGCAATATCCTATGATGAAGGCTATTAGGCAGTGTAAGGGTTTGTCAGATGAGATTGTAAAGTATATCGGTTCAATTACAAGTGAGGAAATATCTCCTTTACATTCCCTTATAACATTCAGTACTCTATATGAGGATGGAAAAGAGATAACGGAGGAATCTGTTGCCTAACATGAATATAAACTAATATATAAAATATAAACGTCTATGAGATATAAAATACAATGTAACTATAACGCTTTTATTACAGTTGATGTAGAGGCGAACGATGAGGGAGAGGCATTGGATAAGGCAAGAAACTATGCAGAAGACGCAGATATAAGACAATTCAACATAGGTGAGGAAAAAGAATCACGAATTTTGGAAACTGAATAATGTTTAGCTTTCTTTTGTGAAATTTGTTTGTTTTTTGGAGGGGAAACGAGTAATTTACTTGTTTTCTCTCCTGTTTTTGTTAATTGATGTTAAGGAATTTGGTGGTATCAGATTTATTTAGTACCTTTGCATCAGAAATAAAGAAACAACAAGTTTAACATTTAAAAGTTTATAGTATGAGTACAACATCAACAATTTACGTCAAAGTACGTAAGGAAGATAAAGGTAAAACGCTTAAATGCGACCTTTCAAAGGTTATCTTGAACCTTGACAATGCGTTTAAAATCAAGAAAGAAGAGATTGAACGTAAGATTACACCTATCACATTGGATAAGGATTATATTCGAATCTATGTTCATCGTAACGGAGACGTTGACGGAGTTGGTTATGAGTTACTTACTAACTACGATTACAAGAAGATTTTGAACCTTATTCTTTTGGGTGATGAATCAGATATTGTTGACGTTTGCACACCTTATGTTGGTAGAACAGACTTTACAGAGGAATGGGAAGACGTTCAGCCTATGACAATGTATGACGTTGAACAAGACGAAATGTTCACATATCTCTTGGATGATGATGATAAGTGGCATGTTGCTGAGGGCATGGGTGAATTTGAATTGGTAAGCGACTTGCTTGAAGATTAAGTTCAAATAGCCTGAATATAGTGTTAAAAGGTATTAAATAGTTTGGTCAATTCAGATTTATTTAGTACCTTTGCACTAAGAAATAAAGAAAACAACAAGTTTAACAATTTAAAAGTTTATAGTATGAGTACAACATCAACAATTTACGTAAAAGTACGTAAGGAAGACAAAGGTAAGGCACTTAAATGTGACCTTTCAAAGATTACATTGAGTTTTAACAATCCGTTTGGCATCAAGGTTGAGGAGATTGAGCGTAAGATTAGACCTATCAAATTGAATAAGGATTATATCAGAATCTACGTAAATTGGAGCGGTGACGTTAACGGAGTTGGTCGTGAATTGCTTAACAATTACGATTACGAAAAGGCTCTGAACCTTATTCTCTTGGGTGACGAATCAAGTATCATTGGAGGATGTGAACCTTATGTAGGAAGAACAGATTATCCAGAGAAATGGAAAGACATTAAGCCTATGACGTTGGAAAAAGTTAAGCAATACGAAATGTTTACATATCTCTTGGACGATGATGATAAATGGTATGTTGCAGAGGGCAATGGTGAGTTTGAATTGGTAAGCGACTTGCTTGAAAATTAAATTCAAATAGCCTGAATATAGTGTTAAAAGGTATTAAATAGTTTGGTCAATTCAAACATATTTAGTACCTTTGCACTAAGAAATAAAATAAGCAATAAGAATATGAGACAAGGTTTTTATGAGTGCATCGAGCACAATCGCAAGAACAGAAAGAAGGCTATTGATGAAATGCCTTATGCGAGCAAAGTAGTCGCAGTTGTAGGTGGCTATATGGGTTTCGAATCTTGGGATGATTACGAAATCTGGAAAAATCAAAAATAAGCAACATCAAGCCCTACGCACCACGGATAAGCGAATTATTATGGAGATTATTACAAATACGTTTGGAATTAAGAATTTCAATAATGTCAATTTTGATGATGCAAATGTTGTTGTTATTATGAATGCAAATGACCCAACAATAGCATTATTGAAAGTTGGTGAGAGTGAAGATAAAGAGACTGCCGTAAAGGATTGTCTTGCACAGACAACTTTAGGTTGCAATTATTCTTACAAGATTGTAAAAGTTATAGGTAATACCTATTTCTGCAATTAACAACAAAGTCCTATCGCATCACGTATAAGCGAATTATTATGACAAAAGTTTTAAGTGTTAAAAGGTATTAAGGAATTTGGTCAATTCAAACATATTTAGTACCTTTGCACTAAGAAAAAGAAAAAAAAATAATTTAAAATAATAGGAGATTATAGATTATGAAAGAAAAATTATCATTAGAAATGCGAGTTCGTCTTGCATCAGAGGGTAAGGGTTTACTTCCTAAGTATAACTTAGCCCAGTTTAAGAACAAGAAAGAAAGACATATCGAGATATGCAAGAAATTGCTATCATTGTCTGAAAGTAACGGAAACTTCCCTATCACTGTCTTGGTGTATTTTGCCATTGACAAGAGTGCACATAAATCATCAGTTTTCGATGAATGTTACTCAAACATTAATGTTGGTAAAGCAAAGACTATCCTATCATGGTTGAAGTTGTTTGCGTCACACCATATGAACGGAAAATTATTCCGAAATGCAAATGTGGCTCACGTCCTTACCAAATACTATGATAAGGTGTCCGTAGATACAGAAACCTTCAAAAAGGTCTTGGATAAATCAAAGCCAAATCCACGCTTAAATTCTTTCAAGGAGATTGCATCCGCATTGAAAATGGAAGAAAAGCCTAAGATTGTCGTAACTAAGGTCAATGCTAAGAAATCAAAGAAGAACGTGGAAGAAGAAGCTATGGCTAAGGCTTGCGCTGAATAAAGCAAACAACTCTCAAATTTGCGTTCTAAGGCATTATTATCTTATCGGTGCATAATTATACCACCCAAAGGTAAAAAGTGCCTTAGACGTTAAAAAAAAGAGTATTATAAACAATATAAAAGTTAATTATCATGTACGCATTAGTAATAGTATTAATGGCTTATGCTATTTGGGTTGGTTGGAATGACCACAATAACAACAACAAAGGTAATAGATTAATGAGTGCTTAAAATTTGTTAACGAATTTGGCTATATCAAATATATTTAGTACCTTTGCATCAGATTTAGAAAACAACAAGTTTAACATTTAAAAGAGATTTAGATTATGGCAAAGGAAGAAGGAGTATATGTTACATATAAAGCCTTTGATAAGGACTTGAAATGTAATGGATTTCAATATGAGATAGGAAAAAGCTATCATACAGAAGAAGATATTCATCTTATTCATCATGGTTTTCATGGCTGCGTTACCCCTTTGGGGTTATTGAGTTATTATTGCAAGCATAGGGAGAATTACAGAAGATTTGCGATTGTTGGGCAATATGGAAATGTTTCAAGTGTCTTTTATGACGGAGATACTATCTCTTCTTCCGACATTAAGATTATCAAGGAAATATCTCTGAAAGAATTGCTTGATATAAGTGTCAAGTGGCTTTTGGAGAATGAGACAATAAAAAAAGTCAATAGACATTTCTGTAAAATTGATGTTGCACCTTACCCTAACAATTCAGTTATCAGTAATGGTGAAGACTGCCAAATTTATGCAACATCATCAGTAAACTCTAAGATATGCTCATCTGGTAAGAATACTAATTTGACATCGGATGAAGACTTTAATCAGATGATTGTCAATGGTGCTGACAATTCGGTTGCAATAAATAACACTATCTTTAACAAGTTGCTTGTTTTTGGAATAAACGCAAATGTAGCTTGTAACGGCAAAAATCACTATATTCATACATTTGATAGTGCTAACATCAGTGGCAACATGGAATATAGCAATATCAATTGTGATGGCAATTTCGCTAAGATTGCTATTGGTGGTAGCTACAATGAGGTAAATGTGGAAAAGAAGTTCCCTATCATTGCGTCATGCGGTAGATGTAACACTATCAATAACAAGGGTGAAAAGGCAAGAATCGTATCTTGTGGCAGTGGCGATATTATCAATAGCAAGGGTAAGGAATCTGTTGTCGTAAACGTAAGCTATGAGGGTTGCGCAAGTGCAAAGGTAGGCTCTTGGATAACTCTTGCAGAATACGACAGAAGTAATCATTTTGCACCTAAATGTGTCAAAACTGAATACGTTGACGGAAAGAGAATTAAAGGTAATACCTTATATACTCTTGTAAATGGTGAGTTTGTGGAGAAAAAATAATATAGTGTTAAAAGGTATTAAATAGTTTGGTCAATTCAAATTTATTTAGTACCTTTGCATCAGAAAAATAAATAAACAATATAAGTTTAACATTAAAAACAATAGGAGATTAAAATTATGAAAGAGTTGTATTATTTAGTACACTGGCCAGAAAGCCAAGAACTTATGGACATTGAAGGATTTGATGAGCATTCATCATTGTACCTTGACGAGAGCGCTGCTTATTTCGTAGAGAAAGATTGGTATGATGAGAATGTTAATTAAGGTTAACTAATTTGGTTGAATAAAAAAAAGTTAGTACCTTTGCATCAGAAATAAAGAAATAAACTATATAAATCAATAAAATTATGAGTGGAGCACAGAAATTAAAGCGAGCAATGTCAGCTTGTCGTGTGGTAGCCATCCCAACACGTAAAAAGAAGGTGTTTGATAACGTCAGCGGTAAGGAGAAAGATGTTCAGTTGTACCGCATCAAACCCCTTGTGTAGGAAAAAATATAAGAGTTGAGTTCTAAGGCACAATTATATTATCGGCGCATAACTATTCCGCCCAAAGTGCCTTAGACACTTTAAAAACAATATTATAAACATTAAACCCTTTAATATGTCGAAAGATAGACCACCACCTAACATATAATGTTATTATAGTTAGACTGAATAATAAATCGCTTAAACCCTTTAATATGTCGAAAGATAGACCACCACCTAACATATAATGATATTATAGTTAGGATAAGAAAAGTAAGATACGAATGAATATTAAATCGCTTAACCCTTTAAAATATTAAAATTATGTACAAGTTGGATTAAAAAATATTATTATTGAAACTTGATACCAATATATATTATATCATTTATTTTTACAATAAATTGATACTTTGAGTTGCTTTAAAAACTTTCATATTATTATTAACATTGAATTTAAGGTATCAAGCGTTAACTCACCAAGTAAAAATATTATTACAATTGGAGTTAGCTAAGATGTTGATTTTGGCTAAGTGGTTCGAACCCACCTTGGTGAGCAAGTTGTTTCCATATCTGAAAAATTTGTTAAATTTGATTGTGTAGTTGGTGGTTTATCACCTTTGCATTAAGTGTGATATTCCACCAATCTATAACAATAATTAACACAAATTTATTTGGTGGAATGAAATAATTTTAGTATCTTTGCATTAGAAATAGAATAAAACAATAAATAAAATAGGAGATTAAAAATTATGAACAAGAATTTTGCTGAATTTCTCAAAGAAGTAAAGAAGAATTTGCCAAACGCAGTTGATGATGACATTATTGCATTTATCGCTGAGAATGGTATCGGTTCGATTGAAGACTTTATCTTAGGCTTCAAGAAAGAAGAGGAAGAGAAACATGAAAGAGAAAATGTTGATTTGTCTAAACAAGTCCTTAATGCTACATTGGCTATGGATGATGAGGTTATCCGAATGGTTTGGAATATGGCTAAGGTAGCTACCACTGATGATAATATTTCTCAGTTGGTATTCAGTCTTAACAATACTGACGACTTGAACATGATTAGAGAGACGTTAGGCGGTGATGTATTTTCAAAGCTTGCACGATACGTTTTGGGTCAACCTAACTGCAAGTATATTACTCTTGCGCAGAATGGCAATCTTCCTTTCACGTTGGTGAATATTGACACGATTAAGGAAAGTCTTAAACATGCTTGGGATAAACTTTTCCCTTTCATTATGTCGTGTCCATCTATTTTTACACACATGGAGGGTCACGATACTGATATTTTGTATTATGATGAGGTTATTGCACCTATCATTTGCAATAAACTTGGTGTTAGGTATTGTGTTGATAACGGATGTTGCTTGGGATTATGATTTATTGCAGTAAAATGACAATTGAAGAGAGTATATCTCTATCAATTAAAAAAGTGATACATAACGCATATTTCAAGAATGTAAACTATCTTAGACGTTTCTTGGAGACAAATATGTTGGTTACTATACCTAAGTTTGATATAGAAGAAATTGATAATAGTCATTCACGTATCATTATGTATTTCACTGACAAGAAAGTGGTATGCATTCTTACTTGGAGGAATACAACAAGTAAGAATGATGATGGAAGAGTTGTATGTAATTTTGAACTTTTGTCATAAATCTAATATGTATAAAGATTAATCATTCTTTGTTAAAGCGTTGAAGTGTTTGTGAAAATGGTATTCAACGCATTATTATTAAACTTAAAATGGAAATATGGTAGGAATATATTGGTAATTTTATATTACAATATATGCAAGTTCGATTCTTGTAATTTCCACAAAATCATAATAATCTCCTAAAGGGTGGCTGAATAAGTTTAGATAGAAAAATCTTAACAAAATTCAGTTGCCCTTACTTTGTTAATTGATGTTAATGAATTTGGCTATATCAATTTTATTTAGTACCTTTGCATTAGAATTAAGAAACAACAAGTTTAACATTTTAAAAGATAGGAGATTAGATTATGGACTACAATGATGTGTATAATACTATTTCAAGAAAGATTGAAAAGTATGTGTATGTTTCAGAGGGAAAGAAACATGAGATAAGATTGTTTATCTCTACAAACAATGATATTTGTTTTGCTCCTAAGAGAAGACGTAATGGTGGCTATATGTTGTCTGTATCTGAAATGGAGAAATGGGATAGCCTTACAAAGGTCAATAAGGGCAATAAAACAGACTTGGTTAAACGTATGCGCAAACGTGCAGAAAGCGGTGTTGCAATGCTTAATGAAAGCGGTTTGTGGACTGACATCAAGATAGAGTTGCTGAAATTTCTTGACTTGTCTGATGATGAAATTAAAACAGATTTCGTTGACGGAGACATATATGAAACATATCGTTCAAAGAAATATGATTGGTTGAGTTGCTATCAAGTTTTCTCATCATTGAAAGCAAAGAAATGTTGGAAAAATCCTTCATTTGATAAGTATGATTCAAGTAAGGATAGTATCATCAATTCCGTTAAATGCGCTATTGCTAACAAGAAAGATATACGATTTGCTTGGAGAAACGTATATGACAATACGTTAGAGATAATTGGCACGAATGACATTTATAGAGGATATTATTCAGAAGAATATAGAAATTGCGGTAACGGACACTATTACTTACTCTTTGACGCTACCCATGCAATATACTATGAAGACGATTAATATCTAAAACATAAGGGTGTTATGAGTTATATAATATAGCTTGTAATGCCCTTTATTTGCGTTCTAAGGGATTTTCTCTATATATCCTTATGATTTATAATATTAGCAAAGATAATGGCTTAAATCGAAGAAATTATATTGCTTTCATTAATGAATGTTAATAATATCCTGATTTTGTTAAAAAGTGTATAAATGTTTGGTGGAACAGAAATTTCTTAGTACCTTTGCATCAGAAATAAAGAAACAATAAGTTTAACAATTTAAAAGATATGAGATTATGGTTGTAAATTATCACAAAATAGATTTTGATGGAGATATTCAGAAAATCTTTGAGAGATTAGTATCAACAAGCATTGATGAAGTAAAGAATAACAAGGAAGACATTTCAAAGGTTTGCATTTGTGATGTTGAACTTTTAGATGTATTCGCTGAATATGACGAGAAGAGTGATAAGGATAATGTATGCTGCCATTTCTATCCTAAGATGTTGGATAAGTTTGGTCTTACATTTCCGATTGAAAAGTTTTCAGATGTTTTAATAAGCAAATAAAGATGTTAAAAGGTATTAAATAATTTGGCTATACCAGATTTATTTAGTACCTTTGCATCAGAAAACAACAAGTTTAACATTTAAAAGATAGGAGATTATAGATTATGGCAGAAATTGTAATTAACAACTTTTTCATTCAGAACAACATTGTGAATTGCTCTGCAAGTGAGAAGAAAGAAGAGAAGAAGAATGATGTCTTCGTTAACCGAGCATTGGAGGAAACTCTCAAATTGCCGTCTCATGTGTTGAGAAACATTTGGAATACTTTCATTGACGAAAGTTCTTTGTATGGTGAAGATTCATACGTATATGATTCCGAGGACTATGACGATTTGGAAGACTTGCACGAAAATATTATGAGTGAAATGGAGTTTAATCGGATTTTCAAAGCGGTCAAGAGTAAGAGATATTTCCAGTGTATATGGACTTCACAAAACCACAACACTATCAATATCGTTGACCCTAAAGATTTGATTACACGCTATTGGGGTGATATAATTACAAGCATTATTAACTTCCCTTATTGCTATAAGGTGTTTTATCAGACAAGAGACAAGAAAGACCCTTATTTCTATTATGAGGAAGTTATTGTGCCTATCATCTGTGAAAGAATTGGTGTTGAATGTCTCTGCAATAAGTAGGATATGACGGATATGGCTTTGGATTTGTTGGTTTGGGCAATTGCTTTTGTGATTGCCCTTATCATATACAAAATTACAAAATAATATATTTATTTTTTGTTGTATTAGATTATGGTTAATGATTTTTTGAAAAAATACTATATCAAGATTTTGGATAAAGCTAAAAAAGATATTCATGATTGTAGGGTTTACCTTTATGACTTTAAAGGAAATTACTCACGTCTTCAAGCCTTAGAAAAGAATATCCAACAACTTGGTATCAATACAAATGGTTATGACAATGACAATGAGGGACGTGACGGATATGTTCTTATTGATAACATACCAATAAATGACATCAAAACATTACATGCTCATTATTATAAGTGTTTAACTATTGATAATACATTTTATAGGGATGAACCTTTCGATGAGATAATCTTATCATTAAAATTTAAGAATAATAAGATTATAAAAGAATGTAATAGTGTGTTGGGAATTACAAGTTAAAAGATGTTAAGGAATTTGGCTATATTGGATTTATTTAGTACCTTTGCATTAGAATTAAGAAACAACAAGTTTAACATTTTAAAAGATAGGAGATTAGATTTATGGAAGTAAAAATTACATTTACAAGCAGTGTTTGCATTAAATGCAATGACATAAAGGAAGCAAAGGAAAAGTGGGAATGGTTGAAACTCTACTCTAACGAAGCTATTAAAATGGGTGCTGATTATGATGGCATCATTTCTGTCGAGAGAGTTGACGATGGCTCATATAAGGACTTGGAGAATGAGTTTTCTGAAGCATAAATAGTGAATTGTTAAAAGGTACTAAAGAATTTGGATATATCATATTTATTTAGTACCTTTGCATCAGAAAAAGAAATAACAAGTTTAAATAATATAATATTATGGCAAAGTTTAATTTATCATGTAATCAAGTTGTAAGATTGCGTAATGGCAAATTGGGAATTGTTGTATGTTTCAACAATACTCCTTCACATATTGTGTTCAGTGCTTTCACAAACCCTATCACAAAGTGGGATGAAAACTTGAAGCACACTAATACCAACTACGACATTGTTGAGGTCTTTGATGGCTCAAAGTTGGAAAACCCTATGGACGGATTCAAGAAACGTAAGGTATCTGAATTGGAAGTGTTATATATACGCTGAATAAGAATGAATTTTTAAGATTGTTATAAATTGCATATCTCGGAATTGCTTGTGAAAGTAGTTTCGAGATTTTTTGTTAATTGATGTTAATGAATTTGGTTATATCAGATTTATTTAGTACCTTTGCATTAGAAATAATTTAAAATAATAGGAGATTAAGATTATGAAAAAGAAATTAATAGGAAAATGGAAGAAAGGTAATATCATTCTTGAAATCTTTGATAAGAATGGAGTTCCTTACGCAAGAACCACAGAGGTTTTTGATGAAAACCTTTCAGAAGTGTCAGATTTGGAAGAATTTGAGAAAGGTGAAACCACTTTGCTTGATATTCTTGAATATTATGATATGAGTGGTGCTGAAAAGATTGATTAAAGTAATTAGTCATTTTATAGTAAAAAATTAAATCAGTTGTTCTCTCTTTATAGTAAGACATATTTTTTTTTTCATACCTATATCCAATTGCTTGTGAAAGTAGTTGGATATTTTTTTGGATATTTGAAATATTATTTATATATTTGCAATGTGGAACAATATTATAAGAATTAATGAGGTAATGTTCTTATAATGTTTCATAATATTATATATTAAGGAAGAAAACCTTTTTAAATTGACTTTGGTTGTACGTTGGGGAGCGTACAACCTTTTTTTTTGTTAATTAGTATTAAAACTCCTGTAATTATTTGGTCATATCAAAATTATTTAGTACCTTTGCATCAGAAATAAGAAACAACAAGTTTAACAACTTAAAAGATAGGAGATTTAAAAATATGATTAAGAGTGAATGTATAGACAGAAATGAAGTCATTAGATACTATCATTTGTCATTTAATGACTTCAACGATTACGAAATACCAAACTCGTTGATTGTTAATTGGCAATTGCCATCATTTGATAGTCAGAACATTGAGTTAATCAATGAGAAGAAAGAATACATCATAAGTGAGTACAAGAAGAAGTATGGTGAGGAAATATTTTGTGAAGAACGTTCTTATGGTGACAAGTGCAAGGTCTTTGGTCTCGGTTACAAAGTTGTTGGAGGGTTCATTGAAATTGCAAGAATCACATTGATGGACGTTGAATTGAAATTGATGGTATAAAGTTATGTTCTGTTAAGTGATGATAAAAGGTATTAAATAATTTGGTCATATCAGATATATTTAGTACCTTTGCATCAGAAATAAAGAAACAATAAGTTTAACAATTTAAAAGTTACGATTATGGCAAAGAAAAGTAAATCATTTGGTTATATTCACGATTTGTTGCATTTTGATTATGGCTATACAGATGATGAGATAGATGAGATTATTGATAATAACCCAAATATCTTTGATTGCTCAAATTCGAAAATCATACAAATTGCAAGTGAAACCATAAAATGATAGGTGCTATGAACAAGTTCTATATTGTATCATCATCAAAGAATGGTGAATACACAAAGGGAGACAAGTTGTCTGCAAACTATCTCATTGATGAGTTCGTCAGCGGTCTTGACAGAAACAATAGTGATGACGCTGATACAATTCAGTGGATGAACGAAAGCAAGGAAAACGGAACACAAGATGAATGTGTTGAGTTCATTGCAAGCATTTGGGGTTTGTCATTAAAGCCATGTTAGAGGTATGAAAATTGTTAAAAGGTATTAAATAATTTGGCTATACCAATTTTATTTAGTACCTTTGCATTAGAAATAAGAAACAACAAGTTTAACAATTAAAAGATAGGAGATTATAGATTATGGCAATTAAAATTAACGAACCTAATCATGAGGAAGTGATTGAGGTTAGACTTTCAAGAGAGAAGACACCTATTGCTTTCAAGGAGAAGTTGGACGAACTCATGGAAGAGGGAGCGTTTAACACCGAGGAGGAAGCAACAGAGTGGATTGAGAATAATACCTTTGTAATGGAAATGTACTACGAGAAAGGTCAAGGTCTCTTTTTGGTTGAGAGCGAGGCGATAGATAATTGTGACATAGTATCACCTTACACCAAGGAAAAATTGATTGAAGAATAAATTGTTAAAAGGTATTAAAGAATTTGGTTATATCAATTTTATTTAGTACCTTTGCATTAGAAATAAGAAACAACAAGTTTAATAATTTAAATAATAGGAGATTGAGATTATGGAGAAAATTGTAAGAGTTTATTATACAACATTCATTGATGTTCCTTGTGAGAGTGAAAACTTCTCCAATGAAGAAGAAATGATTGAGTGGGCTAAGGACAACACTGATGACTTCATTAGCGTACAAGAAATTTTTGACAACTTATCAAATGATGATAATTGTCAAGCTGAAATTGTTGACCTTTAAAATAATGTTTAATAAAATTAATAGGAGATTGAGATTATGAGTACACGTTCATTTGTTTATGTGAAAATCAAGGAGGAGGATAAAGGCACGAAAAAGAAAGCCGATTTGATAAAGGTAGGTCTCTTGGATGGTGATACACTTTGCTATGAAGACAAAGGAAACGTTGCAAAGGATAAAATCAAAGATGTTGAGTTGAATGGCAACTACATCGGTTTCTATCATCATTTTGATAGCTATCTTAGCGGTCTTGGAAAAACCTTGCTTAAACATTTCAATACCTACGATGAGATTTTGAACATTGCCCTGCTTGGTGATGAATCAACCATAGTTGATGGCAATATTAACCCTTATTGTTCATGGGAAAGAGAGCATTGGGACGATGTCAAGCCGACGGTGAAAGATGAGTTAGGAAGTAGAGAGTACGAATACGAATATCTATTTGAGGATGATAAATGGTATTATCGGCACAAAGATATGGATTGGACTCTTCTAACTATTGAAGAAATTGAAAAGGATTAAATCTGATTATTAATAATGTTAAAAGGTACTAAAGAATTTGGTTTTGTAAAAATAATTTAGTACCTTTGCATTATAAAACCAAAAGAAATATCATTATGAAAAAAGATGACAAAATTCTATTGAAATATTCAAGTAAGGAAGACTTGCTTACCAATAATCAGATTTTGAAAGTTTACTTTGAAATGCCGTCAGCGTCATTGGCAGATTTGGCTGAAAAGATACTTTTGCAGAAATACAACAGGAGAAATCAAGAAATAATGGTCAAGAAAGCTATTAACAAGATACGTGGAACGAGGTCTGCTGAGGTGGATATTCCTCGTTTTAACTACAAGGAAAAGGTTTGTGACATTCTTTCAACATTTGTTCATACTCGGTTTGGTAACATTATCTCACAGATTAGAAATGGCAATAACAAGTACCCTACGAAATTAAGGGACTTGGTTGAAAGTTTTGACAGAAAATAAAGAAATTTCTTTAATCATAAATCTCCATAGGGATGGTATGGTATAAGTGCAATAGACCATGAAATCAAAGGGTATATTTGCCTAACATGGCTTACTCTTTTACCTACCATCCTAACACTTAAAAAGTGTTAATTAATTGGTTATCATTTGGTTATGTGAAATATTTTTAGTATCTTTGCATCAGAAAAAAGAGATTAATAATTTAATTAATAGGAGATTATGACAAATACAATTACAAACCCTTACAGAGGTTTTAAATCTGTTAATTATTCCAACCCACTTGAAGAAATAAAGAATTATGTGGGAAAGGACGGACTTGTGCCTTTTGAGCATGGATACAAGAACCCTCGATTCAAGTTCCATGGTGAAGTCTATGAATGCTCAATGATTAGTGAAACAACAGCATATTGCATGAAAATCCTTTCAGCAAAAGAAAGAAGAAGAAGTAATCTGCTGCTTGGTAAATTGACAAAAACACAACTCAATAAACTACTCAATGAAATGAAGAGATATGAGTTGTATTGCCGATATGAAGCATAGGAAATTAATCTAAATCTCCAAATTTGCGTTCTAAGGCACGATTATATTATAGGCGAACAATTATACCACATAAATGTGGAAAGTGCCTTAGACGCAATTTAAATGGCATTGTAGGGGATTTTTCAAGATATTAGTTAACTGAAATAACATTAAAAGTTAAATTTATGACAGATTTTGCTAAAAATATAAGTAAATTGAACAAGAAAAGAAATAATTTGATTATTGAATTGAAGTTAATTCAAGAAAATAACAAGTTATATCGTAAAAACATTGACGAACATTGGGAGGACTCTGATTGTAGAATGTGCGTTGAGTTTCAGAAGTTACTCATCAAGGGACGAATAAGAATTGATGAGATTGAAGTCAGCCTTTACAAAATCAAGAAAGAGATTAATCTCAATAACAGAAAGCTTAGTGCAGTCAAGAACGGAATTGAATGCGATTGTAACACATAATCTTTGTAACTTTTAAAATTGATTTAAATTTGTACATGTTTTGCTCGGAATTGCTTGTGAAAGTAGTTTCGAGTTTTTTGTTAATTGAAGTTAAGGAATTTGGTGGAACAGAAATTTCTTAGTACCTTTGCATCAGAAATAAGAAAAACAATAGGAGATTAAGATTATGAAAAGAATTTTGGAAGTTGGTGACATCATTCGAGTTACATCAGTAAGTAACAGTTACTACAGATATGATGTTGAAATCACAGAAGTGACAAACAAGATGGCAAAGGGAAAGGAAGTTCTTAAAGACGGAAGTCTTTCAATGCTCGGAGTTTACAGATTCAACAAGAACTATGATGATAGTGACTTGAAGGCAAACATTTACGGAAATGACCCTTTCGATTGTTGGAACAGATTAGTAATACCAAAGAACATTGAAGTGTGGAGAAAGATTCCGAGATTTGAAGACGCTTATGAAGTATCTCAATTCGGAAGAGTTAGAAATTTCAAAACTAACCACATTCTGAAACCATATACCTCAAAGTCACATAGACATCCACAAGTGATGTTGAGATTAAACAATGAGTTCAGAGAACAACATGGAGTATCTCATTTGGTTATGGCTGCATTCTCTATTGACCGCTGCCCATTGGTTTGCGTAGGCTTTGGAGATAAAGTTGTCTTCCATAGAGATAAAAATATAGAAAATAACTCTTTACTAAATCTCTATGTGGTAAAGAAGTAAAAAATAGAATTGAAGAAGAATGGTTAATATGAAAACTATTTTTCTTCAATTTTTTGTCTATAATAATCAAATAGGTATATATAATATATAATAATAATATATTAAAATATAAATAATATAATTTATAAATAAATTATATATATTATATTTT
>ENA-ORMS01000662-ORMS01000662.1-human-gut-metagenome-genome-assembly--contig:-NODE-662-length-32736-cov-4.652030_pt1 | contig 32736 bp, 29 predicted proteins | sample MGYA00242104_ERZ508997 | MGnify/ENA primary metagenome ERZ508997 (study PRJEB26280, sample SAMEA2338704) | human gut metagenome | biome: human gut; feature: human-associated habitat; material: faeces... | reverse complement strand
ATAGACAAATGCCTATCTGCCTAAAAGCCCTTGATTTTCAAGGGCTTTTTCGTATGCGTAGGCAGTAAAAAATACGACTATACGACGCAGTAAATCCACAATTTGCAAAAAAAATTAAAAAAAGCTTGACAAGTGGTCTTTCGTTGTGTATAATAAAAGCACAAGGGGGAGGAGCGGCATAAACCGCTTGTAGATTTTCCTTCGTAACAATTGAAAACTTGTCGGCAAAACCGTCGTGAGGCGGTGACGCAAAGCCAAGGAACTTTTTTATAAACGACGTATCGTCTTGAGGGAGACCGCGATAAGGCGAGCCTGCGTTTGATGAAAAGAGTGCGCCCGGTTGCAATATAGTATCTTACGGATACTAAATTGCAACTTTTTTTATTCCGAAAATTATTAGTAATGGCACTATAACCGTGCGGACGGGCGAAAAGACGGGCTAAAAAAGAACAAACAGGCTGCAAGCCGTTTGAAATAAAAAAATTTTTATGGAGGGCGTCAGAAATGACACAACACAAATCCGAAAGGAAGAACAACAGGAAAACAGCGGTTATCGTAATGTTATTGCTTGCGTTGGTTGCGCTTATGTGCTTTGGAGGATACACCTTCTCCAAGTACGTGACGAGCGGCAAGGGCAGCGGCACCGCAAAGGTGGCAAAGTGGGGTTATACCGCAAGCGTAGACACAACGAAACTCTTCGGCGAGACATATAAGCTTGCCTCCACGTCCGTAAGCACCGTTGACGGCACCGGCGCACACATTAACGTTCAGGCAGACACCGCGGGCAGCAACCTCGTTGCACCCGGAACAGCCGGTTCCATGACCTTTACGGTCGGCGGAAAGGCAGAAGTAAGAGCGTTGATTAGTACAGGTTTGCACCCGACTAATGACGTTGTACTTAAAATAAAGAAAACGGCCGATACCGCTTACACGGAATACCACCCCGTTAAGTGGACGCTTAAAAAAGACGGAACTACGGTTGCCGAAAACGTGACTCTTGAGACAATTCACGGTGTAATTGCTACCGAAGCCTCGATTAACAAGGAGATCGCTCCGAATGAAGAGTTGACTTCGACTACTTACGAACTCAGTTGGGCGTGGGTGTTTGAAAATAACGGTGAAACCGTTTTGGACTTATCCATCGATCAGGTTGATACCATTCTCGGACAGATGGCGGCAGGGGTAACGGGATATACTCCCGCCGGATACGAAATCGACACCGCTAATTCCTCTACGGAACTTGCTTTCACCTTTGAGATTAAGGTATCGCAACTCGCTAAATAATCTGGCAGAATAAAAAAACAAAGAACATTCGGTGCGCGCCCGATTTTTCGGGCGCGCCGAATGCCGAAAAACTTAAAAGCGATTCGGCTATTGCCGAACGATTAAAGAAACCATACGAATGAAATATGACTTTAAGTTGACCAAAAACCCCCGGGCGGGCAAAATAAAGACGATGAAAGGCGCTAAAAGGGTTTTTAACCTTGACGGCGACTTATTGTGTTTTTTAAAAAAGGGCAGGTTATATGACCTTAACGCAAAGGTTATCGCGCCTTGCGTGAGCGTGAAAGGGCTTTCCGAAGAAGAGATAGCCAAAACGCGCGGATATTGCGAAGACGGGAAAAAGGTTTATTTTTGCGGCGAAGAAACGGGAATAATAGAAAAGCGCGACCGTTTTATAGCGATATTGATATTTTTTATCCTGCTGACGTTGGTGGCAATAGTGGCAATGTCTGTCGCGACCTGCGTCGCGGAGAAAAACAAGATTAAAGAAGTTACCATAATCGATAAAGACGGCAGGTGGGAAGCGAACGCAAAGCTCGATATATTCGGGGACGAACTGCTTAAACCCGGAGCAAAAGGCGAATATCTTTTCGTGGTGCACAATCCGAACGCGTTCAGATTGAAATGCGATATTAAGATAAGTTTTACATACGGAAACGAAACGGAAAATCTTCCGATAATAATATATGCGCTTACGGTGAACGGCAAAAAAACAGAGATTAATAAAACGGAGAACGGATACTACGTAAATGACGTGGTTATAAACAAAAACGCAAAAAATCCTTTTTTGCTTGCGTGGGAATGGAAGTTTGATGGCGAGAGCGATGAGAAAGACACCGAAGCGGGACAGAAGGGCGAAAAATACGAGTGCGGAATTTTTATAACCGCCGAGGAAATTTAAGGTGAACCGAGATGGCTGAAGTAAATACTTCTACAAAAACGGGCGGTACGAGCGAAAACAAGAATCCTCGCGGCAGAGTTTTTTCTGCTATATGGCGGGTGATGCTGATACTTCTCGCAGTGATCTTAGCGATATCGGCGTGTACGCTCGCTTACGATAAATTCGTGAAAAAATCTAAAATACCTTCCGTGTTCGGGTATTCTGTGCTGATTGTGGCTTCGCCGTCTATGACGGGTGCGATAGAAGCGGGCGACGCGATTATAATAAAAAATTCCGATTCCTACGCGGTGGGCGACGTGATAACGTATTTTCCCGAGGACGAAAGTTTTTCGGTAACGCACAGAATAGTGAGAGTGGAAGGCGACAAGTTTTACACTAAAGGAGACGCTAATCAGAGCGAAGACTCCGACCCCGTGTTAATAGAGCAGATAGTGGGAAAAGTCGCCGTAAAGCTGGATAAGGTCGGATATTTTATAGAATGGCTGAAATCGCCCGTAGGAATAATTTTTGCGGCAACATTCATAGTGTTGTTGATTCTGATAATAGTTATAGAAGACAAACGGCGAGGGAAGACGGACTCTGACGATCCCGAAAGCAAGTGAAAACAAATTTTAGGGATCGTGCAGAAGTCGCGGCGGGCAATCCCGAAAAACCTAACTGCGTTAACGGAGAAAAAAGATGTTAAGAAACGAAGGGACAAAAAGGAGAAACGGCGCAAGATTAACTTTTGCGCTTGTTGTTCTTTTCGCAACTCTTCTCGCTTCGGCGAGCGGCGTTTCTTTTGCGAAAAATCTTTCCTCATCAACCGGAGACGACAATGCGCAGGTTTCGGCTTTGATTATAGATTTACGGGTGAGTTCTTCCGATAATCTGACGATTGATTGCGGACAGGGAATCATGACCGCCGAGTATAACTTTACGGTTACGAATACAAAAGACGGGAAAACGGCTGAAACGTCGTTCAAATATGACGTGATCGTGACGTTGCCGGAAGCATTGCCCGAAGGCATTTCCATAACCGTGGACGGAAAGATCGGCACGGCTTCGTCGGACAGAAAAAAGGTTACGATTAAAGACGTCGGGCGTTTTGCGGCGGGAAATTCGCAAACGCACGATCATAGTCTTGTTTTTTCCGTAGTTAACGAAGCCTTCTTGTTGAGGGATTACGTTTTTGCTAATATAAGCGTTTCGGTGCGAGCCGAGCAGGTTTATTAAACAGACGGAGAAAGTATATGAAAAATTTCACGAAAAAAATTCGAAGTAAAAGTATAATCGTATTACTCTCTCTGCTTTCGGTGTTTTTTGTTCTTTCCGTAACCTTCACCATGAGCAAATACGTGATAGAAAAGCAGGTAGGAAATATTACTTTGAACTTAACGAGCGTAGACACGCTTATATCGGGTTTGCAACTCAGAAATACTTTGGGTACTTCCGTGACGGAAGTCGTATTCGGTAAAACGGAGGATTACGAGAGCGAAATCGCAGGAACCGAGCCGATAAACGTCGACGTGCAAAAAAAGGGTAAAATAAAACTGTACGCTAAGGGGACGAAGGCGTATATTCTTTCAGACCGGAAAATTTATGCTAATCCGGATTGCTGGCACACGTTTTATGAGCTTACGGAACTGACGTCCGTCGATTTTTCCAACTTCGATACCGGAATGGTCACGAATATGCGCGGTATGTTTCGCGGTTGCACCAAGTTGACGGAGGTAAAAAACATCACTTCGTGGGATACCAAAAACGTCGAGGATATGGAGTTCTTGTTTCGTGATTGTCCTTCTTTGGTTTCGCTTGACCTTTCCGGCTGGAACACCGCAAAAGTAAAAATACTCTACGGAACGTTCTATAATTGCGTCGGTCTTACTTCGCTTGACGTTTCCGGTTGGAATACTGCCTCCGTAAAAAACATCGGCGACACCTTCTACGGTTGCAGCGGTCTTACATCGCTTGACGTTTCTAATTGGAATATCGATAAAGCCACGCAGATGCACTATATATTCTACAATTGTTCTTCCTTGACTTCGCTTGACGTTTCAAAATGGAATACCGCAGGCGTTGCCGATATGTCGGGTACGTTTTTCGGCTGTTCTTCACTGACGTCGCTTAATGTTTCTTCATGGGATACCGCAGGCGTCACCGATATGAGCCATATGTTCAGAAATTGCGGCAGTCTTACTTCGCTTGATGTTTCTTCGTGGGATACCTCGGACGTTGCTAATATGAACAATATGTTTTTGGGGTGCGGCAGTCTTACTTCGCTTGACGTCTCTTCGTGGGACACAGGCAAAGTCAGCAATATGCGCAATTTGTTTCGCGATTGCAACAAACTGACAGCGATAGACGTTTCTTCGTGGAACACCGAAAGTGCTACGGATATGTTTTGTATGTTTTACGGTTGCGGCAATCTTACTGCGCTTGACCTTTCCGGTTGGAACACCGGAAACGTTACAGATATGAGCCACATATTCCTTGGTTGCGGCAGACTCGTTTCCATATACGTCGGCAGCGGCTGGAATACGGATAACGTGTCCTCTTCCGGTAAGATGTTTGAGCAATGCAAAAAACTTAAGGGAGGACAAGGTACTTCTTACGACAGCGCGCATACAGACAAAGCTTACGCCCGTATCGACGGCGGGGCGGAGAATCCGGGTTATTTTACGGATATAGCGGATAAACCGTGAAAGCAGATTCGATTATAATTGCATAACACCGATATTCGGCGGGAGTCCTTTACGGACTTTCGCCGATTTTTCATAAAAAAGCGTCTAAAATTTGCAAAAGTTCGGAGCAGATGATATAATTAAAATCGGTCAAAAAATTCGACGGAAATCTTTTTATAGATTTCGGAGAATGCAATTCGGTGCAGGACCTCGGCGACTACTATTATTGTATATCGAATAAAACAAAAGTCGAGTACAACTTTTTGCCATACAATAATTGTTAGCTTTATTATAGAGTAGCTCGCTTACGGCAAGTAGCTATTTCGTCAATTATACACAAGTGTAGCGGTCTGTAAGAAAATACTTACAGACCGCTATTTTTTGTTTGCAGTAGTGTGATGGGTTAAAAATGGGGCAGGGGAGGTAAAAGAGTACGGCGAAGAATTACAGAACACGCGCTATGAAAGCGCAAACGAATATGCCGTCAATACGAATCGGACGGAAGATATCGTGACCTTTGACGATGAAAAAGCGGAGGCCCTGAAAGAAATTTACCGTTCGATTGAATCGTATGAATGTCCATACGGAGCAGATCACGGCGAAAGAAACGCGTATTGAAACACAGGAGGATGGAAGCGTTGTGTCGGTCGAGCGGGAAGCTGTGAAAACCCATTTGTATATTGACACGGTTTCTCTAACCGCAGAAGAAGCGGCGAACCGTTACGGCTTTGATACGAAGCAAAGGGAACAACTTTGGGAATTCTTCTCCGATAGGAACAAAGAGATGCGGGACACACTTTTACTACAACAGTGAGAGAATTCCTCTCAAACTAAAAGGAATGAACCCGATTCAATACCGGACTCATTCAAAAGCAATTCAATATTTAATTTTGTCTAAATTTTTGGGGGCGCTTCAGGCACGACGCCCCCCTTATCTTTTTATTCGTTTTTATCTCCGTAAAGGATCCAGTCGGGGTCATAGCCGTATTTCAACCCGATCAGTTGGGCAAGTGACGGTGAGAGCTTGGAGTCACGCGCGGATGAGGAAATCTCGCTCGTGAGAATGCATATGTAATTACGCGTCACACCGATGCTTTTTGCAAACGCGGTCTTGGTCATCCCCTGTTCCGAAATGATCTTATTCAGTCTTTGTGCCAGTGTCACGGTCATTTCCTCCGTTTTTCGATCGGTTCATCAGAGAGATATAGACGAGAAGTTCCTTGCGGGGGTCAACCGGTGCTTCAGGCGCGGTAATCGAGGGTACAACATATAACGTTACAGGCGATGTTACATTATATGCAATCTGGGAAGATAAGCCTCATACGCATACATACAGTACAGAATGGTCAAGCGACGAGACAAACCATTGGCACGAATGCTCCGTCTGCCATACAAAGAAAGACGAAGCGGCTCATATACCGGGCGCAGAGGCAACGGAGACAACGGCTCAAACCTGCACGGTATGCGGATATGTCATAAAAGCTCCTCTTGGTCATACACACAGACCGACCATTGTAAAGAGAGTTGAACCCACCTGCGAAAAGGCGGGCAACATTGAACATTATAAATGCTCCTGCGGCAAGCTCTATTATGACGCGGCAGCGACAAAAGAGATAACAAACGCTGCAAAGATCATTCTCTCCGCAACCGGTCATACACGCGGAGGCGATTGGAAATCTTCAGAGATTTATCATTGGCACGAATGCGCTGTCTGCGGAGAAAGAATGGATACGGCGTTCCACAGAGTCGGCGCAGAAGCAACCGAAACAACTCCTCAGACTTGCGCTGTCTGCGGATATGTTATGAAGGAAGCACTCGGTCATACACATTCGTTCACAGAGAAGAATACGGATGCAAAATATCTTAAATCCGCTGCAACCTGCAAGGCAAGCGCAGAATATTATTATTCATGCTCCTGCGGCGAAAAGGGAACTGAGACTTTCAAGTCGGGTGAAAAGCTCGCTCACAATTTCAAGACGGAATGGTCGAGTAACGGCGAAAAGCATTGGCACGAATGTTCTCTTTGCGGAGAAAAGAAAGAGGAATCCTCTCATAGCTTCGAATGGAAGATTGACAAAGCGGCAACCGCAACAGAAGCAGGCTCAAAGCACGAAGAATGCACAGTCTGCGGCTTCAAAAAGGACGCTGTGACAATCGAGCCGACAGGCACAACAACGACAACCACAGCCCAGACGACAACGGGCGGCACGACAGAGACACCCGAAAAGTCAGGCAATGCATGGATACTTATAGTTGTTGCGGGAGTCGTCGTCCTCGGCGGAGGAGCCGCAGCAACGGTAGTTGCCGTCAAGAAGAAAAAAGAAAACTGACAATCTAACACCGGATAATTGAACAATTGAGAAAACCCCAAATAGCCCCCGTAGAAATACGGGGGCTTAATTTGTAAAGGAAAAAGAGAAAACGACTGTCGGAACAAGCAAAATCGAGAGCATTGTACATTCCGGGCTATATACCAACGATGAGCCCCCTGCCTCTATCGGTAACCTGACCGGTTATCTTGCGGAAAACGGAATGGAAGCGCAACGCATTTTGTAAGCGATATTGAGTTCATCGCGCGTGATATTATCATGCAGGAAAAGCACCGCGTGATAAATATTGCGCGTGATGAGAACGACCCGCAAACGGTCAGGTTGCGCGTCCTTTCCGATGTCAGAGCGACAGAGGTTGCAATAAACGTGCCGTCTACCCCGGAGGACTATTATCTTTACGTATTCAATGATATTTCCTTGTCATAAAATACAGATCCGCCTGCGTTGCAGGCGGATTTTTGCTTTTCGGGAGCTTCGGCGGCAGAAGGGCATGTTGAACTTGCGAGCAATCTATGATATAATAAAAACCTGAAATTTGCAAAAATTATTACACATTTTCGTTTTTTTCGGTACTTATATTTATGAAGAGGCGTGAAATCATCGGAAAGGAGGATGGAGGTTGAGTAGCGGTGAGAAGAGGATGTCAGCCGATGACGAAAAAATAGTTGATCTTTATTGGGGACGCGATGAAAGAGCGATTGAAGAAACCGATAAGAAGTACAGAGGATATCTGTTTTCCGTTGCGAGGAACATCCTGGGCAACAGTCATGACTGTGATGAGTGTCTGAGCGATACATATTTCGGCGCATGGAACGCAATTCCGCCGGAGAGACCGAAAGTTCTTAAAGCGTTTTTGACTGTCATCCTGCGCAGAGCGGCGATAAAACGCTATCGTCTGAATACGAAAAAGAGCAAAGTACCGTCCGAAATGACGGTCTCTCTTTCCGAGCTCGAGGATTTTGTTTCCGGAGACGGAGACGCTTGCGACAAATTTGTCGGCGAGAGGCTTGGGCATATCATCAGCGGGTTTATCCGAGGACTTTCCGAGCGCAGGCGTTTTATATTCATGAGCAGATATTATATTTCGGAGTCGATTGACGAAATTGCACGTGAGCTGGGGCTGAGCCGCTCCATGATAAACAAGGAGCTTGCCGAAATAAGGGCTCAGCTCAAAGAAAAACTTGAAAGCGAGGGGTATTCCATATGAACAAAAGCGAATGGTATGACGGACTGAACAACATTGACGCAGGGATTGTCGAAGAATACATCGAAGAGAAGAAAAGGCTTGCTGTGCTGAGAAAAAAGAAAAACAGATGGCTGAAAATCGGAGCTGCTGCGGCGTGTTTTGCGGTTATTATCTGCTCGCTCATTCCTTTAATTTCAAACCGAATAGAAGAAAAGCCATTCCGTTTGCCGACGGATATTGACAATATCGTATGGGCAAAAAACGGAGAAAATGAGCCTTCGTTGGAGTTTTCGCTATGGAACGGATGGCGTATGAATTATTTTTTAGGTGACGCTTTGGATAAGGCGGCTGACGGACAGTATTTTGCGTTGCGCGTCACCAAAAGTGACTTTGACGACTTTATATATGATGGAAAAACGGCAAAAGAGCGCCGAATCGAAATAAAAGAAAAATATAAGTCTGTTGACGTACTTAAACAACTTTTGAAGGAAGGCGACGCGCTTAAATACGGAGAGCGGCTTTATACAGACGGTACGCCGGACGGGGAAAAGTGGGCAGAGGAATTCTTTAATGAGAGAACTGAATTTTACGGTTATGAGCTACTTTCGACTTATATAGTCGGTGGCGAGTTCGACAGAGAAGGCGTCTGCGTGGCAATTGACAGTGCAAGTACAGAGATAAAGCAGCTTGAAAAAATCCTGCGTGATGCCGAGACGGCATACGGAACGAGCTATCTGAAAGCTACGGAAAAAGCCTTTGCGGACGCCGGCATATGCGTCATAATAAAGAACGGCAGACTTTTTGTGTTCGTAACCCGCAAGCAACTTGCAGAGTTTGATATACCGGAAAAGGAGAAATATGAGTTGAGCCTTGCCAACCGCAGAAGCTATGAGCACGAGGAAGGCGATGTACCGACGCTTGCAAATAACGTCACGGGCTTTTCGCTCGGAAAAATCAAAATTCAGACCTTTGACGGCTCGTCCCCTCGCCCCGAAAGCGACGGCGAGCTTATTGACAAGCTGAACGCACTGATAAGAGCTGGTGAATTCGATACGGACAGAATATGCATAACAGTCATGAGCCGGAAGGCACTGACAAGGGAATTTTTTTCGGAAATGAATTGCGAAACGGTTGACGTGACGCGAAAATATCGCACAGCGGCTTTCAACTGGCTGACCGTAAAATACGAAAACATAAGTCCCGAAGCCCTCAGGGATATATCAAACGCAGATGAAGTGACATCAATCACAATATATGTTGTCCCGGATTCAGATATACCGTGTTTCGAATAACCGACAATATACCAAAACAACCGCCCGTTTTCTGAAACGTGGCGGCTGTTATTTTGTGGAATTCCGCAAGACCTAAAATGTCATGACGCCGTGGGTTCGGCAAAAGGGAAAGCCTGCATTTTATACTTGAAAAAGTCGGGAAAATACTGTATAATAAAGGCGCGGCGGAATGTTTTGGTTCCGCAGAGCGAAAAACAGCGAGGAGAGACAGACAAATGTCCAAAAATCCGTTAAAGAACATAAGCGGCGAGAAGATACACCGTCAATATTTCAACGTATTATTGTTCGGTATGGCTTTTACAATTGTTATGACGATTTACGGAATGGCAATAAACGAGATTATATTTTCCGCAGAAAACTCGCAAAAGCCGGATTTTTCAAGCATTACAAGCATCATTCCGGAGCTTCTGATCGGTATGCTCAGCGTTCCGGCGGTACTTTCCGTTATAAACAGGCTTTGCTTCGGAAGGGTCGTCTGTGTGTTGAACGATGACGGCATACATTACAAAAAAGGACTTATCGCATGGAATGATATCGTCGGAATAGAATATAAATTTTTGCTTTTCGGAAAGCACGACCCCGACGCCGTACCGTATTATATAACCGAACTCTGCTTTTGCTATGCAACCGTCCATACGAGGAGCGGAAGCGTTGACATTTTTCACGCTCCTTTCTATATGCTCGGTCGCGTGAAAAAATACCGCCCCGAAATTGACGCAAAAATGTCACGCGCGAATATCAGGCTGATTATAAAGTATGTGATTGCGATAATGCTTGTCGTAGCGCTTTCGGATTTTCTCATCTCCAAAATGTGACCCGGGAGAAAAAGCAATGTATAAGGGAATATTCCGGAGAACTTTGAATCGTGGAGGGAAGCCTGCCTGGATTTGCAGAAAGGTTTTGCGTGACGCCGACGGCGTGCCGACGGAGCCTTTTGTCGATTTCAGTGCAAAGTCGGGTGATGATTCCAATCACAAGGCGTAATGGGAAAGGCTGAGCCGTAGCGTTACAGACGGTTCGTCGCATTACCGTGCGCTCTCAATCGACTGACGGCGGGGAGCTCGAATGGTTAAATGACGAAAAGAAAATCTCACAAACTTGACGTCGGACTTGAAAAACGGTATTTTTTCTGATACAATTTACTGTTCAGGCTGAAAATTTCGGCAATTGAAAAATAATAAAAAGAAAATATAAAAAAGAAGGTCATCTGGTAATGAAAGAAAAACAGAAAATAAATGCGGAGATACTTGTTGGTGAACGCGCGCTTTTCGGCGCGCACGACATCGTCATAACCGACACAATATTTGCGGACGGAGAATCGCCTCTCAAAGAAAGCCATGATATTGAGCTTTACGGCAGTATGTTCAAATGGAAATATCCGCTTTGGTATTCGAAAAATATTTCCGTGCGGGATTGTACGTGGTTTGAAATGGCGAGAGCGGGCGTTTGGTACACAGATAACATAACCGTCGAAAATTCGGCGATTGAAGCGCCGAAGAACTTCCGCAGGTGTCACAATGTCGCTTTGACGGATGTTTCGTTTCCGAATGCCGCCGAAACGCTCTGGAGCTGTGACGGTATCACGATGAAGGACATGACCGCCAAGGGCGATTATTTTGCCATGAACAGCGAAAACATGAATATCGACAGGCTCACGCTTTACGGAAATTATTCATTTGACGGCGTGCGCAATGTCGAGATAAGAAATTCGCACCTGCTTTCAAAGGACGCATTCTGGAACAGCGACAGCGTGACGGTTTATGATTCGTTCATCTCGGGCGAATATCTCGGCTGGAACGCCAAAAATCTCACGCTTATAAACTGTACGGTTGAGAGCCTTCAGGGAATGTGCTATATAGATAATCTTGTTATGAAAAACTGCAAGCTGCTGAACACGACTCTTGCTTTTGAATATTCAACCGTTGACGCGGACATAGTCGGCAGGGTCGACAGTGTTCTCAATCCTTCCGGCGGGACAATCACTGCGGACGAAATCGGCGAGCTTACCGTCATGCCGGACAGAGTTGACCCCGAAAAGACAAAAATAATTTTCAGGGAAAAGGTGACTGTATGAATTACGATTTTGACAAGGTAACGGACAGAAGAAACACAAATTCTCTGAAATGGGACGTCGGAGAAGACGTTTTGCCGATGTGGGTCGCCGATATGGATTTTGAAGCGGCACCTGAAATCCGCGCCGCACTGCAAAAACGCGTCGGACACGGAATTTTCGGTTACACCGTGATACCGGATGAATGGTATTCCGCTTATATCGGCTGGTGGAGTCGACGGCATCATTTTGAAATTGAAAAGGACTGGCTGGTTTTCTGCACGGGTGTTGTTCCCGCGATATCAAGCATTGTCCGCAAGCTGACGACACCGAATGAAAACGTTCTCATTTGCACGCCGGTATATAATATATTTTTCAATTCGATAATCAATAACGGTTGTCGCGTTTTGGAATGTCCTCTTGTCTATGACGGGGATAAATATGAAATTGACTTTATCGACCTTGAAAAGAAGCTCTCCGACCCGCAGACAACTCTGATGATACTCTGTAACCCTCACAACCCCGTGGGCAAGATATGGGGAAGAGAAACGCTTGCGGAAATCGGCAGGCTGTGCGAAAAGCATCATGTGACCGTTATCTCCGATGAAATACATTGCGATCTGACCGCGCCCGGAAAAGAATATATCCCGTTTGCGTCGGTTTCCGAAACCTGCAAAAATATCAGCATAACCTGCGTTGCGCCGACGAAAGCTTTCAACATTGCAGGACTGCAAACTTCTGCGGTGATTGTTGCAGAGCCGTTTTTGCGTCATAAGGTGTGGCGCGCGCTCAACACGGATGAAATTGCGGAACCGAACGCTTTTGCCGTCGACGCGGCGATAGCCGCATTTACAAAGGGCGAGAATTGGCTTGACGCTTTGCGGGTATACATTCATAAAAACAGGCAGACCGTCACCGGATTTCTTGAAAGCAATCTCAGCGAGCTGAAGCTCGTCTCCGCAGAGGCGACGTATCTTCTCTGGATAGATTGTTCCGCAGTGACTGATGACAGCGTCGGATTTACGGAGTTTCTGCGCAGGGAAGCGGGGCTTTATCTCTCCGACGGCGCAGAATACGGCGAGACTGGAAGGAAATTTGTCCGTATGAATATTGCCTGCCCGATATCGACGTTGCGCGACGGGCTTTCAAGACTGAAAACCGGAACGGAAAAATATAAAGACAGCAGGCTGAAATAATATTTATAAAAATAAAAAATCCTTGACGTTGTCAAGGATTTTTTGTATTATCCGAGGGGATGCTTTCAGGGTGCTGTATTGATGGAATCATCGGGCGCGATGCCAAGCGCGTCATACAGGGTCTGCTTCGGCGAGCCGTCACTGTTAAGATAATAGCTTCGATTACTCTCGGGGAACATCGTATATTTATGCGACGATTGGTCGCTTGTCGGGTTATCGATCTTCACTGCGATTATAAAGCCATCGCGGTTTAATATCAACAAGCCATTGCCGGAGTAAATAACATCTTTTTCGGAATAGGTTCCATCAGCTTCCGGGATAAATATGATACAATCGTCGTCATCGGTGTTGTCATTTTTTCCGATGGAGCCGCTGTCCTCAAACGATTCGATATCTTCGGGAGTTTTCACCCTGAAATCGTCGCCGACCGGATTGAAATCAGCGTCAAGCGCGAGGTGCATCTTCATGGACGTTTCGCCGCTTTCATCCACAGGGACTGCAATTTCTCCGGAAATTTTGAAATTGGTCACATTGTTGTCCTTATCGACGGTAATCGATATTTTTGCGTCGTTGATTTCAATTCCGGCTTCATCTATCATTGCGAATATTTCTTCGTCGCTGACGGATGAAATTTCGTATTTATCGCCGTACATTCCAATGAGAACTATGAGAAACGATTTGAGCGCTTTTTTGCTGTCGACGGTTACCTTTGCCGTGAGAGAGCCGTCCGAACCGTTATGCAGGGAAGCGGACTTTATCATATCCTCGTCGAAGAAGACAAGGCTGTGCATATCGTCTATGTTGAGCGATGTAAAATCGGAAAAAACGCTCATGTCGACAGCTGTTTTTCTCTTGTCTGTTTCACCCATGACATCGGAAGCAAAATACATGGTGCCGTCTGAATAATATATTTCGGCGTTTATATTCTGGTTATTGATAATGTTTGAGCTAACACCGGAGTTCAGCATTTGCAAAGCGGACATATCAACAAGAAGGTCCATGGCGAAATATGCCGAAGGATTGGTTTTGTCTGTGACATTGAACTGCGTTTTGATGTTTACGGGAATTTCTATGGATATGAATGAGAACTGCGAATAAGAAATCGATGTTGTCACATTCATATCAGCGTCAAGCGCGGTTGCGGACGACATCTTGTTTACGCCTTCGAGAATGCGTTCGGATATCGATGCAAGCGCCGCTTCCGATATGAACAGATTTACGCATGACGAAAGCGAGAGCACCGTCATTGCGAGAGCAAGAACGATTGCGATTACTGAAATAAACTTTTTCATTATTTTTACCCCTTTATTTACTTATTTCCTTGCGTGATACGACCCATATCGAACCGCCGAAGGAAAGTGCAAACAGAATAATTGAAGAAAGAACAAGATGACTGAAATCAATCTTTATTACGGATGACGCGCCGATTCCTTCGATAACCGTCGCAATTACGACCTTCATATAAGCAAACGGTGCGTACCAGCCCTGAATGAAGTTTGAAAGCCATGTAACGAACTTGCCGGTCGACGCCAGCGGTATGAGATATATTATCAGCGCGAGGAAAGGATTTGTTGAAAGTATGGAGAAGAAGACCGCCGCCTTCTTTTTGCAGGTCACGGAGAAGAACACCTGAAGACTCAGGGTTGCAAAACACGATATGACCATTTTCAGAGCGTTGTTTATCTGCACGCCGGACATTACGGCGCCGGACGCGCTCTTCGCCAGCGGAAGTCCGATGATAAAGCCGAGGAGAAACGAGACTGCAAATGCAAAAACATGAAGCACGATGAGCGAAACATATTTTGCAATGAAAACTTCAACTCTCGAAAATCCTCTTGAAACAACATTCGGCAGACTTCCTCCGTGCGAATAATCGGGGGAGAAGAACGTTGGTGCAATCCATGCGCCGACAAAGAGCACATAGAGAGCGAAAAATCCGTAAAGCAGAGAATTTACAAGCGACGAAAGCGACCTATCATTCGCCGGCGAAACCGCACGCAATACCAAGTCCACGGTGAAAATTGCGGTGATTATGTAAAGAAATTTGCTTGTAAAGAGCTTGCGGAGCTCATATTTCAGGAGTTTTCCCATCAACCTTCACCTCCCATCATGTTTATGAAATAACTTTCAATGTCGCCGGAGAGGGTTTCGATTCCACTGACGGAAAATCCGCCTTCAAAGAGTTTTTTGTTTATTTCGGCGCTTTTTTCGTTATGACCGGATATGACAACGGCTCCGTCGTCAACGGAGACACAATCATCGCCGTATTCCGCAGAGAGAAGTGCCTTGGCTCCGTCGACGTTGTCCACGATTATTTTGAGGTTATGCACACATTTCTTTTCAAGGTCGGCTGCCGATATTTCTTCGACAAGAACGCCGTCACGGATGATGCCGTATTTTGTAACGACCTTTGAAAGCTCGTCGAGAAGGTGACTTGAAATAAGGAACGTTGTGCCTTTTTCACGATTGAGCCTGAGAATGAGGTCGCGCATTTCTTTTATGCCCTCGGGGTCAAGACCGTTTACAGGCTCGTCGAGCACGATAAAGTCGGGGTTGCCGAGAAGGGCAATCGCGATACCGAGGCGCTGTTTCATACCGAAGGAAAATTTGCTCGCCTTCTTTTTGCCGGTGTCTGTCAGCGATACCGCACTGAGAGCCGCGTTTATATCATCGTCGGTCGCGCCGTAAAGAATGGCAAAGCGCTTCATGTTTTCCCATGCTGAGCAATTGCCGAAAAGCGTCGGTGCTTCAATGAGAGAGCCTGTGCGCGAAAGGTTTGATTTTGTCAGCTTGCTTTCTCCGAAAAGCTCGATTGTGCCGCTCGTCGGAAAGATGAGGTTCAGAACAAGGCGCATGAGAGTTGTCTTTCCGGCACCGTTTTTGCCGATAAAGCCGTAAATATCGCCTTTTTCGATTGTCATTGAAACATCGTTGACCGCGGTTTTGTTTCCGAAGGCCTTGGTCAGATGTTCCGTTCTTAAAACTGTTTCCATTTATAGCCTCCCTTAATCAGATTATAATTATTATACATCAATCATCGGCATTTGTCAATGTCATGCACATATTATGAACAGAAAGTCATTTGCTCTGACTATTGACAGCATAAAGCGACGATGTTATAATATGTATAAATAGTGCATAAAACAGCAGATATCTTATAATACGACATTTTGAAAGGAGACACATTATGTCGCGGGAAGCTTATTCAAGAGAAGAAATTGAGTGGAAAAAACGGGAGATTATTGAGTCGGACGACGATAAAAATTGCCCGAAACCACCGCTGCCCGAATTGGGCGAGCATTCAAATTACATATTCATCAGCTATCCGCACAAGGATTATAAACAGGTCTATTGCGATTTGTGGGATTACTATGCCGAAGGCGTCCGTTATTGGTACGACAGAGGCCTGACGGCGGGCGTTGACTGGGAGAAGGAAGTAAGGCAGAAAATCACAGACGCGCGCTGCAGCGGAATAGTATATTATCTTTCGGAAAACTCCTTTACGGACAGCATGGCATTTGAGATAGGCTGTGCGCAGGAGGTCGCGCCGGACGATAGCCATGGAAAGAGCGGAAGAAACTATTTCAGCATAAACCTCGGCGGAAGACAGGTTATGGATTTGCTTTTTGAGAGCCAGAAAAAGGGGCTTATAAAAACCTCGCAGGATAAGGTTGCTATAATATTCAGCACATTTTCCGAAAAACGCACGTTTATCGGGCGGAGTAAAGATCCTTCGGATAATAAACATATGAGCGCCGTGATCGAACAATTCAGAGATCGTTTTTCGGTTGTTGACTCCGTTGAGAGCGAAGTGCCGAAGCGCGGCGCGGCGCCGGAGTCCGAAACCTTTGATATCAAAAAGCGGCAGAACGGCAGCTATGCCGTAGTTGCGCTCAAGGATAAATCGGAAATGACGGTATTCGTTCCCGAAGGGGTAGAGGATATCGGCGAGGGAGCGTTTGAAGGAAGCGATGTTATAGAGGTTACTTTGCCTGAGGGGCTTATCAAGATAGGAAAAAGAGCCTTTGCGGATTGCGAAAGCCTTGAAAAGATAAATTTCCCGTCGACCTTGCGGATTATATCCGATGAGGCTTTTTCCGGTTGCACGAGTCTTGATGTTGATTTGCCGGAAAACATAAAGGTCGGTGCAGACGCTTTCAAAGGTACGCTTTGGGAGAAGGAAATGCTACGGAGAAAATACACCGAAGGATTGACTTTTGCGCCGGATGATAAAGAAGATGGATATGTTGTTTCAGGATATGAAGGAAAATCGCAAACGGTTGTTATTCCGGAAATATATAATAATCTTCCTGTGGTGAGTATAGAAGGCAGAGCGTTTTCGCTTTCGAAAATTGAAAGCGTGAAAATACCAGATGGTGTAAAACATATATGCTTTCAAGCTTTCCTTTTGTGCGGAGAACTTATAAGTGTGGCTATACCAAAAAGCGTAACAAATATAGAGCCTGCGCCATTTGCTAATTGTTATAATCTTAAAAGTATAACCGTTTCGAATAAAAATATAAGGTATCATAGTTCAGAAAATTGTCTGATCGAAACTGCAAGCAAAACATTGATTGCCGGTTGTCGGAGTAGTATTATTCCTGCCGATGGAAGCGTGACAAGCATAGGTAATTGGGCATTTTATGGATGTGCAAGTCTTGAAAGTGTGACGATACCGGATGGCGTGACAAGCATAGCCGATGAAGCGTTTTATGAATGCTCAAGTCTTGAAAGCATAACGATACCATGCAGTGTGACAAATATAGGCGAAGGGGTGTTTGCGGAATGTGAATCTCTTGAGAGTATAAATGTTTCAAAAGAAAACAGAGAGTACCACAGCAAAGGAAACTGTTTGATAGAAACTGCAAGCAAAACATTGATTGCTGGTTGTCAGAACAGCATTATTCCAACTGATGGCAGTGTGACAAGTATAGGTCGTAGCGCATTTGAGGGTTGTGAATGGATTGAAAAAATAACGATACCGTACGGTGTGGTTAGTATAGGCGATAATGCATTTTTGGAGTGCTCTTCTCTTAAAGACATAACGATACCAATCACTGTAACGAGTATAGGCGATGACGCGTTTTTTGGCAATCATGATCTTGAAAAAATAAAGTATAAAGGAACGAAGGAAATGTGGAAGAATATTGAAAAGGCCGAGGAATGGTATAGTTGTTGGAACGATGGTTGTAAAATTCAATGTACCGATGGCAGTATAGTAATCGAATAAAATGTATTATCTAACACAAAAGCTCCGCGGCGCGGAGCTTTTGTGTTACTATAATATTGTTTTCATCCGTTCTCCGCAAGCTCGATATATCCGTAGCCGTTTTCGTGGGTGACGGTGACGCAGAGGGAGCCTGTATCAAAATAATAGAGCTCATAGACGAAGTTTTCGCCTTCTTCGCTCGTTTTTACCGCGACAAGCCTGCGGATAGCGGCGGTTTCGTCATCCCAGAAATATAGGGCGTCAAAGCCGTCAATGCGCTTTGCGCTTTCGTTCCAACCGTGATAAAAGGGAAATTTGACCGCGTCGAGCGGCACGATTGAGGGGGGAACTTCTCCGTAAGCGGCAATGAGTGCGCCGCGCAACGCCCATTCGCTTTCCGTTACGCCGGTGATATGTTCGTGATAAAAATAGTTTTGCTCGGAGAGGTGAGTTGCGTTCATATTGATAATGCCTATGCGGCGGTTGCCGCCTGTTTTTACGACGTCCCCAAGGGCGTTTATGCAGACGGTATCTGCTTTATAGCTCTTTTGATAGTCATATGTTTCGGACGCACCGGCGATGATGAATATCAGCGCAAATGCGGCAGAGACGGAAATATATGCGGTGTGCTTGCTTTTCAGAATTGCGCGCAGGATTACGTCGAAGAGGAGCGCAGCTCCGACCATACTCGGAACGGTACCGCGTAGAGAAAACCAGGTGTTTCCGATGAAAATGAATATTGCGGCAGGCGCGATTGCAAGAGCAAGTGCTACGACGACAGTTACCCACGGGTTCATCTTTGGAAACTCCTCGCATTTTGCCGTCTTTTTCATAAGGAGAACAAACGCCGCGCAGAGCGCTATCGCCACTGCGAGGTAAAGATAATTATGCTCGGAGAATATCAGCCCGACTCCGCGCCAAAATCCCTTGACGAGTGTCAGAAAGCCGCCTTTGACGAACGCCGCGCCGATCTGCCTTGACGCATATTCGAGCTGGGTTGCCCAGAAGTATTTTGTAAGCGGGGAGACAATGTCGATGCGTTTTGAAAGCAGTCCGTCAGCACCGAAAACGGAAGTGAATATGAAATATATTGCGGCGTTTGAAAGGGAAATCAATGCGATATACGCGCACTTATTTTTGCGGACGGCAAATATTGCGGCGAAGATGACAGTCGCAAGGAAAGAAACAATAAATATTTGCTCGTATACAGAAAAAGCGAGCAACTGAAAAACGGCAAAAATTACAGCACCGATCGGCTTTTTCCGTTCTGCAAAGTCAACAAAAAAGTAAAGCGAGACGGCGGCGAAAAACAATCCGCAGACTATTCGCGACGAGGCGGAAACCCAATATGTTCCCTCAAAACAGAGCGGGAGGAGGGAATAGAAAATGACGAAAAACACGCCTGTGCCGAAGTAACGTCTGAAAACCTTATAAAACAGCACAGCCGACGCCGCATAGAGAACGCTTATCAGCAAAACCGCAATTATCATATGGTTCCAGAGCGGGGAGAAAACGAAGAGGTCAAGTATGATCGCAAGCGGGCGGGACGAAAAAAGTCCCTGTTCACGTATGAGACGCAGATAGTCATCCGATGTGGCGTAGTTGTGATACTGTATATAATCATCGCCCTGATATGCATATGAAAATCCGCAGAAAACGAACCGCAGAAAGACCATAATCGCAACGCACAAAAAGAGGCACAGGTCGCTATGAGACAATATAAAATCCTTGACTTTTTTCATATCCGCTCCGAAAAGTTTTTTACGGTTATATTATACCACAAAAGGCTGTGTATCTTCAAGAGCGAGGGCAAAATGAAAAAGTTTTTGCCGTCGGCGGAAAGTTTTTTGCGCTCTGATATTGACAAATCGGCTATATTGCGATATAATATTCTGCGCGTCGGATGGTTGCGACGCGGAAAATGAATATTTATCGGGGTGTGGCTCAGTTTGGTAGAGTGCTTGGTTCGGGACCAAGAGGCCGGAGGTTCAAATCCTCTCACTCCGACCAACAAAAAACGAAGGCAAAACGCCTTCGTTTTTTGTTGTAAGAAGAGGATTTGAAGAGCTCGGAAGTGAATGACAGCCTTAGACGGCTGTCAGAGCCGCTAGACCTGACGGCGCACTTGCGTGGTCAAACACCTGCCAAAGTGCCATTATTGTTTATAATGATGGAAAAATATACTGTTAAGCATCTCTTTGGATATTGACTTTTGGTTAAATTTATGATATGCTGATAGTACCACATTATTTTCGAATATTTTTTGAGGGTATATTATACCCTTTTGAGGACGATACTGCCATAGGTAGCAATATACGGTATCGCAACAATAATCGTTCTCAATGATTATTCGAAAATAGTGTGGTAACTATGCGAGATGTATATTCTACAGTGTCGTCTCTCATGGGGACGGCACTTTTTTGTGCCGCTTTTAGCAAAAGTGTTGTTTTAAGGTTTTCTTTGTGGATCAACAATACAAAGAAAAAAATGCAGAAATTATTAAGGGTTGCAAACTTGTAAAACAAGAGTATCAAGCAGATATAAAAGTATTTATCGTAAGTCAAGAATACAGAGCGGATATCAAAATAATGAGAAAGAATTTCCCAACGGCATAAAATCGTATTACCGCATAGTATTTATTTATAAATTGTGGAGGCTATATGTCAAAACTTAATGTTGACCAAAAAACTATTAAAGATTTATTTCAAGATAAAAAGTCGGACTTTTTAATTCCAGACTACCAACGCCCATATGCGTGGGGTGAGACAGAATGTCTTACTTTATGGGAGGATATTTTTTCATTTGCTTTTCCAAATTACGACTGCAGCCGGTTTGACAGTGATAATGATGAATATTTTTTGGGCCCGATAGTTATTTTTAAGAACGAAGACAAAAAACTTGAAATTATAGACGGGCAACAGCGACTTACGACTTTGATGTTGCTTTTGCGCGCTTTTTATTCGAAATTTGACAATATGCGCGACGAAAATTCTCAGAAAACGCGTGAAATAATAGAACGTTGTATTTGGAAGACAGACGAATTTGATAAACCGAAAAAGTCTGAGCTGAAAATTGACTCCGAGGTGGCAACTGATAACGACAAGGACGAGTTCCTTGAAATATTAAAGAATGGAACATCAAAAAACGGTAACAAGAGCCGTTACGCTCAAAATTATCACTTCTTCCAAGAAAAAATAACGGACTTTCTGTGTAACTACCCAAGTTATTTTTCTTATTTGCCTGTCCGAATTCTGAACAACTGCATTCTGTTGCCAATAGAAGCGGATAATCAGGATACGGCGCTAAGAATTTTTTCAACGTTAAACGATAGAGGAAAACCGCTTTCTGATGCTGATATTTTCAAGGCACAATTTTATAAATACTACAAATCAATAAATCTAAAGGACGAATTTATTGAAAAATGGAAGGGCCTCGAAGACTTGTGCGACAGTCTGTTCCCGAATTCTTCGGGAACACCGATGGACGAACTCTTTACCCGATATATGTACTTTGAACGCGCAAAGCGTGGCATTTCAACATCAACTACGGAAGCATTGAGAAAATTCTATGAAAAAGATTCCTATCAACTGCTTAAGAATCAAACAACATTGGAAAATCTTATCGACCTGGCGGATTTTTGGAAAGACGTGGCCGCTCAAGATGACATGCGTTTTTCCGATAAAGTTTTAAGGCAATTATATATACTGAATTATGCGCCTAACAGTATGTGGACATATTTTGTCTCCGTATATTATCTCCAAAACAGAGATGCTGACGGAAAACTGAACGATGACAGCTTCTATTGTTTTTTGCGAAAAGTAGTTTTATTTATTTTGGCTTATGCAATAACGAATCCCGGCGTAAACGCACTGCGCTCACCGATTTACTCCGAGATGATAAACATTGTGAACGGACAGCCTGTTACATTTGAAAAGTATAAATTTGATGAGACAAGCGTCAGAAGTCTGTTTAATACATGCGCTTTCAGTAATATCAGACCATTGACAAGATCAATATTGGTTTGGTGGATGTTCCAAAATGAGAATCAATTTCTTTTGTCTCTTGATACATCAATAGAGATAGAGCATATATTTGCAAAGAACAGACAAAACAAAGAGCAAAGCCTTTCAGATGACAAAAAGCTTGAACAAATCGGGAATAAGGCTATATTAGAACAAAAAATCAATATTCGAGCATCGGATTATAGATTTATTGACAAAATCAAATATTATAGAGGCTTCACAAATGGACGGAATAAAGCTAAAGAAGGAACAAAAAACGCTGAGTTGCTGGATTTGGCAAACACTCAATCAGATTTCACGGAGAGCGATATTGATAACCGAAACATTTTGATACTCGAAAGCTTTATTGAATCCATCAGGCAGAACGGCTTAATGCAATAAAAAATTTGAATTGCATTGCCAACGCCACGAAAAGAAGAAAACCGACGCATTACGCGTCGGTTTTTGCTTTGATCAGATTTTTGTCGTAAAGAGGTATTTTCCGGAGGTGAGCGTCTTTTTCGTGCCGTCGACGAGCGAAAGCTCCGCGGTTGTGCCGCTCGGAATTTCAAATTCGTAATGAATGAATTCCTTTCCGTAATACCATTTGGAGACCACCGCGCCGTGCGCCGTTTCGACCTTGCAGTTTACAAAGCCGAGCTTCTCCGAGGGCTTCGGCGAAAGGGAAATGTGCTCATAGCCTGCGCCGTCCGCAAGAGATTCTATTCCCGCAACGACTCCGTAAAGCCAATCGGCAACGGCTCCGTATGCGTAATGGTTAAAGGATGTCATACTTACGTCGCTGAAGGCGCCGTCCTCTTTGACGCAGTTCCATCTTTCCCACATCGTCGTCGCACCGTGGTTGACGGAATAGAGCCATGAAGGCATTTTCTCCTGGAGAAGAAGGGTATATGCAACGTCCGTATAACCGTTTTCGGAAAGAACGTGAAGCAGATACGGCGTGCCGACAAAGCCTGTCGAGAGCCTGTCGCCGTTTTCGTGTATAATCTCAACGAGCTTCGCCGCGACTTTCTTTCTGACCTCTTCCGTGCGATACAGCTTGAACTTCAGGATAAGCGTAAGCGACGTCTGCGTAATCGCTCGGACAATCTGCTGCTCCTTTGAGTTGAGCTCGATTCTGCACGAGACGTGCTTTGAGAGACACGGCAAACCGTCCTCCATAAAGTTATCATTGAAAGCAATGATGATATTTTCGTGTAGCTTTTCGTATTCGGAAACGTCGTATCCGAGAACCTTTCCGGCATTTATCAGGCACTGAACGGAATTTGCATACATTGCAGAAGCGATGAAGTCATACTGTGTTGCTCCGGTGCAGCGCTGGTTGCCTTCGCCGTCCATTGCGAGCCAGTCGCCGTACTGCCAGCGGTCTGTCCAGAGACATTCGATAGTTCCCGCGTGACGGATGTAGTTTATCCATTTTTCCATCATCGGATAGTTTTCGCGGAGCATTTCTTTATCACCGTACGCAAGGTACATCTCCCACGGAACTATCGCCGCACAGTCAGACCAGGCGGACGCTACGCCCTGCGAACGCAAGCCGTTTGGAACGACTATCGGCACGCCGCCGTCGGTGCGGAGGCTTTGCTCTGCGGCACAGTCCGAAAGCCATTTGCGGAAGAACTTTTTAACATCGAAATTGTATGCGCCGGCACGGCAGAACACCTGTGCGTCGCCCGTCCAGCCGAGACGCTCGTCGCGTTGAGGACAGTCCGTCGGGACGTCGAGATAGTTGCTTCTCTGACCCCAGAGAACATTGTGATAAAGCTGATTCACTTTTTCGTCGCCGCAGGCAAAAAAGCCGGTGCGCTTCATATCGGAATAAACGGCAACGGAAGTAAAGCAGTCGGGGTCGACGGTTTCAAAGGGATATTCTTCGAGGCGGATATATCTGTACCCCTGAAAAGAGAACGAGGGCTTGAAAACGTCGTCGCCGCCGGAAAGGACATATTCGATTCTGTTCCTTGCGGTGCGCATATTTTCCGCATAGAAGTTGCCGTCGTTATCGAGAACCTCTGCGTGCGTAAACACTATTCTGTCTCCGCGGTTGCCGCGGACGCGCACTTCAACGTAGCCCGTCATATTCTGTCCGAAGTCAATGACACGCTCGCCCTTCGGCGTGATTATCACCTGCATCGGCGCGACTCTTTCCTGCTCGCGGACAAATTCTCCCGTCTGCGCGAAGAGCTTTGTTTTGACGGTTTCGTCGACGGCGGCTTTGCCGAGCGATATTATATCGGCTGTCATGTCGACGGTCTCGCCGTGATATATTTCGGAATCTATGATATGAGATGTATGCACGCTCCACGTGCCGTCCGTGCAGAAACTCTCCTTTGAGCCGTCCTTATACGTGACGTCAAGCGAGCAGATGACGCTCATGTGGTCGGCATAGAGATGATTCCATTCGTACCATGTCAGATATCCGACAGCCCAGCCCTTGCCGGCTGTCAGCGCAAGCTCTGCCTTTTTTCCTGAGAGCATTTTCGTAACGTCATATTTCTGATACTGCGTGTGAACGTTTCCGCTCGTCCAGCCCGGAGTGAAGACGGCGTCTGTCACGCGGGCGCCGTTTATTTCGGCAAAGTAAAGCCCCATCGCACTTGCGCAGAGGGTTGCCTTTTTAACCTCGCCCGAAAGGGAAATCTTTTTTGAAAAAGTGATGACACGGTTTTCCTTGTTTTTCGGGGAGTATATCCATTTTGCGTTTTTGTTCATAGATGAGTTACCTTTCGATAAACCTGCGGCGGTCATGCCGCTTATTCTGTGACAAGTGTATCACGGTTTTATGAAAATTTCAAGGTTTTTCGTGACATCCGAAGGGAAGTGCGCACAAACTTTTTCTTTGCTAACCCAAACGTATATCTGCGCGGCTTCCGGATTTGCCAGACGTCGGACGAAAAACGAAAAATATATTGGAAATTGCCCAAAAAACTTCGTCTTTGGCTTGCGTTTTTAGTATATATATGATATAATTGCGGATGAAATAAAGGCGGAAGCCCGAATATCACAAATCAATTTTTTACGGAGGAAATCCATATGGAACAGAAATTAACTCCCTTGTTTACGCCTTGGAAAATCGGCAATTGCGAGATCAAAAACCGCATAGTGCTGACGAGCATGGGCGGCACTGACCTCTTCGGCTGGATGGAAAACAACCATTTTGACAAGGACGGCGCACGTTTTATTCTCGAAGTCGCAAAAAACAACGCGGGACTTGTAATGCCCGGTTGTCAGCCTGTGTACAATCCGATGTTCGGTCAATGGCTTTACAAAAACAAGAAAATGTATGAGGATCTTAAAAACTGGATGCCGGAGCTTCATAAAACAGGCGCAAAGCTCTTTGTTCAGCTGACGGCGGGCTTCGGCAGATCGTTTACGATAAGCTCCATGATGGAAACCCTCTATACAAACAAGTTCCTTCGTGTTATAAGCAAGCCGTTTATGGATCTTGATAAGATCACGGCAAGCGCAAGTCCCTCTCCGAACCGTTGGTCGGACAAGGTTCCGTCAAGAGAAATGACGAAAGAGGAAATACAGCAGTTTATCGACGCTTTTGCAAAATGCTCCAAGATGCTGCGTGACGCGGGCGTCGACGGCGTGGAGGTTCACGCCGTTCACGAAGGGTATCTGCTTGACCAGTTCGCTCTGAAATATGTAAACAAGCGTACCGACGAATACGGCGGCTCACTTGAAAACAGATACCGCTTTGCCGCGGAGATTGTCAAGGCGATAAAGAAAGAGTGCGGCGACGATTTTCCCGTTTCGCTCCGTTACAGCGTCGTTTCAAAGACAAAAGGCTTCAGAGAAGGCGCACTTCCGGGCGAGGAATATGTTGAAGTCGGACGCGATATGGCAGAGTCCGAAATTGCGGCAAAATATCTGCAGGACGCAGGCTATGACTGTCTCAACTGCGACAACGGCACCTACGACGCATGGTACTGGGCGCACCCGCCGATATACATGCCCGAGAACTGCAACCTTGCAGACGTTGAGCATATAAAGAAATTTGTTGATATTCCCGTCATCTGCGCGGGCAGACTTGATCCGAGAGTTGCGGCGGAATCTATTTCCGAGGGCAAGCTCGACGGCGCCGGCTTTGCACGCCAGTTCCTTGCGGATCCCGAATGGATAACGAAGCTGACAGAGGGCAGAGAGGACGATATAAGACCTTGTATTCTTTGCCACAACGGCTGCTTCAATATGTGTCACTATAAGGGAGTGCCGAATGATCAGGATCTTTCGGACAGCCTTCACCTTGCGCGCTGTGCCGTCAATGCGGAAATGATGCAATGGAACAAGCATTATATAAAAGAGGCGAAAACTCCGAAAACGGTGCATATTGTCGGCGGAGGTATCGGCGGTATGGAGGCGGCGAGAGTGCTCAGACTCCGCGGTCATAACCCCGTAATTCACGAAAAATCGGGCGAGCTCGGCGGTGCGTTCATCGCCGCAAGCGCAGAGTCATACAAGGGCAAGCTCCGCGACCTGCTTGACTGGTACAGACGCCAGATGACGAAGCTCGGCATCGAAGTCAGACTCAACGACGAGATAAAGGATATCGCAGCGTTCGGCAGCGATCCCGTTATCATCGCGACCGGCTCGACCCCGAGACTCCTCAGAAGAGTTCCCGGCTACGAGAAGATGATCGAGGGCTGCGACTACCTCAACGGCGCAGAAGTCGGCAACACCGTCGCTGTTATCGGCGGCGGACTGACCGGATGCGAAATAGCCTACGAGCTCGCTCTCCAGGGCAAGAATCCGATCATTGTCGAGATGAAGGACGACCTTATCAGCCAGACCGGCGTCTGCCTTGCAAACTCCTCTTATCTCAGAGAGTGGTTCGCCCTGCACAAGACTCCCGTCTATCTTGAGACGACACTCAAGGAAGTCAAGGACGGCTCCATCGTCTGCACCGGCAAGGACGGCAAGGACATCAACATCGACTGTGACTCCGTCATCAGCTGCGCGGGCTATATCCCCGCTCCGCTTGCCGAGAAGTCCGGCAACGTCCACCTCGTCGGCGACTGCCTTGCAATAGGCAACCTCCGCTCCGTCGTGTGGCGCGCATATGATGTTGCGATGAAGATCTGAGTTAAACAACAAACAGCAAAGCTGCAATTCACGGTTTTATCCATGGATTGCAGCTTTCTTTTTATATTACATTTGTTTATCAGCCCACGCAGGCGATAAGATCCCTGACTGTCTTGGCGGTGAGTATCGCCCTCTCGGGAATCTTCACCCCGAATGTGTTTTCCATATCCGACGCGACGCTCATAAGGTCGAGCGAACTCAGACCGATATCGGTTCTGAGGTTCGCCTGCTCGGTAATTTCGGCAGGGTCGATATAGACATATTCGCAGATTATTTCGGCAATCTTTTCAAGCATAACTGTCTCTCCTTTTAAGATTAAAGTATATCGAGTATCTCGCCGAGCGTTCTGTCGGGGTTCTCCGCGCCGAGAAGCAGGGCTCGAACGGTCTTTTCATGCAGAGCTTTTATATGCTCCGAGGTTATCATATTCGTGCGGTGCATATACGAAAATTTGAAGCAGCCGCTGTGCGCGTCGTACATTGCGAAGCTGTAGAGCGGCATGATGTATCTGCCGAGGCTGTAGCCCGTGAACTCATAGTCCCAGCCGTTCATCGTGTCTTTGCCGAGCGGGAACCACGAGAACATCATCGAGGACGACGCGGCTACCGGGCTGTAATCAAACAGCTTTCTCACAAGCTCGCGGCACTCGAGATAGGGGTAATCCATGTGCCTGAACAGGGTCATCTGAAGCTCCGCCATCTTGTCGAGAGCCTCACTGAAGGTCAAACTCTCGGGCAGGACTATTCTCCACGGGAGGGGCTCGGCGAGCGTGCCGCCCGAGCGCTTCTCGCTGAGGGTTCTGCGGCGGGTGCAGAGGGTGACGAAATAAGAATCGTTCGTTCTGTAGTTTATCTTCGAGATATGCAGGCGCATTGCAAGCTGGACAAGGCACTCGGGGCTGACGCCGCTCGACTGAATGAACGCGAGTATCTTGTCGCTATCCTCTTTCGAGACATCGTATTTTGCAAGCTCTGCCTTGTCGTGTATCGGGTCGAAGCAGGACGGTGCTCTGAGGGACGGATCGTGCTTTCTTTTGCGCTCTTTTTCGAGCAACTCGGGGCCGTGAACTCCGGCATAGAGCGGATCGCCGTCCTTGAGAAAAAACTGAGTATAAAACTCCTCTTCCTCTTTCATCTTCTTTTCGTCCGCGACTATGGCGAGCTCTTTTCTTATCGTCTTTTTGTATTCGCCGAGCGGACGCGGCATGGGCTTGCCGTTTTTCAGGTGGTCATATACTCCGAGCAGATCGGAGAAGAACACAAAGACCGCCGCGGCATCCATGCACAGATGGGTGATGTTGATATATATTCCGTAGCCGCCGTCGAACGAGCGGAAGAATATAATGCGAAAATCCTCGCCTTTCAAATGCCGTATGGGTCTGCGCGCATCAGCGGTGAGATAAGCCTGCTGTTCCTCTTCTGTCGAAAAGGTCACGACCGGCACATCGTCAACAACATATTTGTCAAGGAAATACTGATAGAACTCCCCGTGTTCTTTATAAAAGCGCAGCCTCATGCAGTCGTTGCGCTCTATTTCTATATTCAGCGCCTTTTTGAGCACATCGAAATCTATCGGCGTGTGCGTGACTATCGACATGGGTATCTGAATGACCTGCTTGTGAAAGAAGCTGTATTTGAGCATGAAGTTTATCATCTTCTGCGAGGGAATGAGCTCAAATACCTCTGTTCCTGCCTTCGGTTTCATTTTTCTCTCCTTCTCAGCCCACAACGGTTTCTTTTCTCTTTATTTTGCCGCTCGAGGTCTTTTCAAAAGGCTCATCGCGGAATCTCAGCTCCGAGACAAAATGCGAGGTCTTTGCGCCCGCGTTTATCTCGTCCATGCGGCGCTCTATCTCGGCGGGGATATCCTCTATCCCCTCCTGCTTCGCGTGCTCGAAATCGGGATATATCTCGGCGACGATACGGTCGTTTTCGCCGTAAACCACGACCTCGTCAATTATATTCAATTTTTTGAACTTCTTCTCAATCGCCTCGGGAGAGACGTTTTCGCCGCTCGAAAGGATTATCAGATTCTTGACTCTGCCGGTGATGAACAGCTGCCTGTCCTCGGTGACATAGCCGATGTCGCCCGTCCTGAACCAGCCGTCCTCGGTGAACATCTGCGCCGTCTCCTCGGGCATTTTATAATAGCCGAGCATAATCGTCGGAGTCTTTATCTGGATCTCGCCGTTTTCGGTGCGGACATCGCAGATATTTATAACCCTGCCGACGGACTCGGTAGAAACGCCTCTGTCGGGCACGGAAATGCGGCAGCCGACCTCGGTCATGCCGTAGCCCTGGCGGAGCATTATGCCGAGCTTGTCATATTCCTCGACGAGCAGCGGATCGAGATATGCGCCGCCCGAAACTATCCAGTTGAGGTTCTTGCCGAGCACGATTTTTGCCGCCTCGGCGGGAGTGATATCCGAATTTTTCGCCGCGGTTATCTTTATGCGCTGGAGCAGATGCTGAGCTATCATCGGAACGACACGCATGGCGTTGGGCTCAAAGCGCTGAAGATTCGGGACGATATCGCTGAGATTGCCGTTGAGGCAGACCTGAACGCCGTCGCACAGGTTTTTCAGATAGTCGCCCGAGAAGCAGTAGATATGGTGCATCGGGAGCACCGAGAGGGTCGAGGTACGCTCGCTGAAAATATTAATATATTCTTTGTACATGATGTTGCCAACGAGGGCGTTGGTCGAGAGCATAACGCCTTTTTTGACCCCGGTCGTGCCGGAGGTGAATATTATGACCGCGCACTTGTCGGGATCGACTTCGTAGTCGGAGAGGGGCGCGTATTCGCTCGCCGCCGAATATTTTTCATAGATACCGGCGAAGAAGTTCTCGTCCGAGAGGTCGACCGCATGCTTTATCTTCGGGCAGTTTGCCATGACCTCGCCGACATTCTCGGAAAATGTGCTGTCATAGAGCACCATGTCGATATCCGCGCGGTCGAAAAGCTCCGACGCTTCTTTAGCGGATATATCGGGCGCAAACGGTACAACGACGCTGCCGCTCATGAGTATTCCGGTGATACAGGTTATGTACTCGTAGTTCGTCTTGCTGACAACGGCGACATGCATGCCCTCTTTCGATATGCTTCTGATCCAGCGGCAGACCGCTTCGCTGTCCGTTTTGACGCGGACATAACTGCGCTCTTCGACCGCGCCGTTTCGCACAAATTTTATGAATATCTCTTCTCCATACTTCTCCGCCGAAGCGCATAACAGCTGTCTGACGCTCGGCGTTGCATTTTTCTTTTCCATTTCTCCTCCGTGATGTTTCGTCATTTTGGCTCCGCCCCGCGCGGAATATATTTTCCGCTACAAAAGGGTAAAAGCCGAGATAAATTTAATTTATAACAGTGTATAAACAAAGTCAATATAAGGCGCGGTTAAGTTTGGTTAAAAAAAATTAAATTTGTATTGCATTTATAAAGTTTAAATAAACGCTAAAAATGCAAAAAGCCGAAAGTGCTTATATATCAAGGCTTTCGGAGATAAAAAAGGCTGTTCCGAAACGGAACAGCCTGAAAATCACAATGTTATATTCTGTTTATTTTTTGACCTTTTTCGAGCGCAGGGCGAGCAGGATAATATGAAATATCAGCTCAGCCGCGGGGATTGCAAAAAGGATAGCAAAATAGAGCGTGTTGTTCGTTTTGAACGGCGCTGCGATGCCGAAGCTCGGCGGGAGAAACGCCATCATGAAAAGATAGGATACGCTCATCCAGTCGCTGTAAGCAAAATACATCAGCAGAGCAAATATCGAACACACGAGCGAAATCGACCAAAACACAATTCCGACAACAAGCGGCCGCTTGTTCATACGCTTATATAGGACATAGACAAACGCCGCGAGCAGGAACAAACCCGCCGTTGCAAAACCCGGCTTTCTGCTGCCGAAGCTGTCCGTCATATGCGCAAAATTGAAAACAACGCAGAGCACATAGGTTATCACAAGAATTATCGTCAGTATCACACTTTTGGGGTTGACCTTTTTCTTCATGGTGACTCTCCTTTTTACCGATATTTACAAAATAACTTTACAATATCGGGAGCGTTTTGTCAACACCGTTTTACTCGATTTTCAGCACATTTTCTATCATTATTTTTCCCGCGTCGCGCAGGTTTTCAAGCTGTTTTAGCGCCTCGGTGCACGCCTGACGCAGAGCCTCGTCATCGCCCGAGTCGAGATATTCCCTGAGACTATTTATGTTTATCTCGATCTCATCCATCGAGCGGTGGACGAGCAGAATGTGCAGAATCTTTTTTGAATCTCTCCATTCGCTCTCGGCTTTATCAAGCGCCTGTTCCTCTCCCTCCCCGGCATCGACGGCGGCGAGCAGGGATTTGAGATCCGTTATCAGCTCACCGGTCTTTTTTGAAAATATGAACTGCGCGCCGATGCTCATAGTCAGAGTCAGGACGAGCAGAACAAGTGCCGTCGCAAAGCGTTTCATACTTTTTTCTCCTTTTCGACTATAACAGCGTTTTTGTCGCGGTCAACGGTCATTATCAGCACATCTTCGACCGTCAGCCCCTTTGCCCTGAGCAGGCGTTTGAGTTCTCTGTCGTTCATGCTGCAGTCGTCGTAGTGCTCGCGTATCACTTTTCCGTCGCTGACGACAAGGCACGGCATGCCGGGATCTGGCAGCGAGAGCTGCAAAGTCTTTGCGGTCAGCGCATTTTCATCGGGCTTTAACATAACCGAGAGCTTGCCGTTCGTCTCAAGCACGGCATAGCCGACTGTCGAGATATCAAAAACATCCTTTTGCCGCAGCGCCGTCAGAAGATCGTCAACGGTATAGCGCAGGCGTTTTATCTCTTTTTGATCGATCTTGCCGTCGCGTATGACTGTCACAGCGTTGCCCTCGAGCAGCCTGCGTGCGCCGCGGCTCTTCATGGAAATGACCGAGCTGATTATCTCGAACGCCACGAGCAGAAGCACCGCGACGACGGAATTGAGCAGCGGGATATCCGTATCCTGCATAGGTATAGCCGCGATTTCGGAGAGCAGAATAGTTATAACAAGTTCAGACGGCTGAAGCTCGCCAATTTGCCTTTTGCCCATTATTCTGACCGCCGCAGTCGCCAGAACATATAATATAAAAATCCTCAGTATCGTCAGAACCATTTTTCTACCTCCGTAAATGCTATATACAGTAGTTTTTCTTGTATTTGCATCTTTATCCGATTGACCGAAAAAAGATTTATGTGTATAATATGTGTGCAGTAAAATCGGAAGTGATTTGATATAATATGAAAAAATATATAATGGGTATAGACATCGGCGGAACAAAGTGCGCCGTTCTGCTCGGCAGAGCGCAGGGAGACGCCGACGATATTATTATAGACAAGCTCCGCTTTGAGACACGGGTCGGGCGCGGCTGGTGCGCCGTGACGGAGGAGCTGCTCGACAATGTTGAAGAGATAATAAAAAAGAACGCCCTCTCCCCCGAAGATATTCTCTGCGCGGGGATAAGCTGCGGCGGTCCGCTCGACAGCAGGCGC
>ENA-ORMS01000660-ORMS01000660.1-human-gut-metagenome-genome-assembly--contig:-NODE-660-length-32847-cov-6.394852_pt1 | contig 32847 bp, 20 predicted proteins | sample MGYA00242104_ERZ508997 | MGnify/ENA primary metagenome ERZ508997 (study PRJEB26280, sample SAMEA2338704) | human gut metagenome | biome: human gut; feature: human-associated habitat; material: faeces... | reverse complement strand
TTAACTATCGTCAACAAGAGGAAACGCACATTATGGAAAACATTATCTATAATGAACTTCGTAGTCGTGGATATAATGTGGATGTAGGATTGGTTGAACTTGGCGGCAAGGATAAGAACGGCAAGTTTGTCAGAAGGCAGTTGGAAGTTGACTTTGTGGTGAACCGTCCTCCATACAGATTCTATATACAGTCGGCTTTTCACATGCCTACGCCAGAGAAGGAACAGCAAGAACGTCGCCCATTATTGTCAATCAATGACCACTTCCGTAAGATTGTCATTGTTGGTGATGATATTCACCGCAAGGAGGACGAACTCGGTGTGTTGACTGTCGGACTCTTGGATTTCCTGACGGACAAGAACTTGTTGGAGCAAGGATAATCATTTGGATATTGACAGACCTGACCAATTTAAAGTAGTCGATGGGCGAAGAATACATAGGACTGCTGATTGACTTTGCGCTGTGGGGTTTACTTCGGCATTATTGTTCTTAAGGAAAAGGAAAAACCTCGCAAATGCGCGTTTTTTGAGCGTCGAAGTCATAAAATAGTCCGTTTGAGAGTTGGGAGCAAAAAGGAAGACGCCCCATTTTGTGGGGCGTCTTGCAGTATGAGAGGTTGTAACCAGTGCGAATCAGATCGACAGACGGCGGAGCGTGTCGAGCAAATCGCGGTTTATTGGTTTGTCCTTCTTGATAGCCTTTGAGAACGGCACGTAAACGATTTCATCGTTTGCCACGCCAATCATCACGTTGCGCTGGTCCTCAAGGAGAGCGTCGATGGCAGCCGCGCCCATGCGCGATGCGAGGATGCGGTCGTGGGCAGTAGGCGATCCGCCTCGCTGCAGGTGTCCGAGAATCGACACGCGCACCTCATATTGCGGATATTCGTTTTTCACGCGTTCGGCAAGAGCCATTGCGCCGCCCGTCACAGGGCTTTCTGCAACAAGCACGATTGAAGAGTTCTTGCTCTTGCGGAAACCGTTGTTGATGAGTTCCTCCAACTGGTCGACCTCGGTGGAGATTTCCGGGATTATGGCAGCTTCTGCGCCAGCGGCGATTGCACCGTTGAGGGCGAGGAATCCGGCGTCGCGTCCCATCACCTCGATGAAGAACAGACGCTCGTGTGAAGTCGCCGTGTCGCGGATTTTGTCCACACATTGCATGATGGTGTTGAGGGCAGTGTCATATCCGATTGTCGTGTCGGTTCCGTATAGGTCGTTGTCGATTGTTCCCGGCAGACCTACGATAGGAATGTTATATTCAGTGGCGAAGATGCGTGCGCCCGTCAGAGAGCCGTCGCCTCCGATCACCACAAGAGAGTCGATGCCCGCGTTGACCATATTGTCGTACGCGATTTTCCGACCTTCTTCTGTGCGGAACTCCATGCAGCGTGCAGTCTTCAGGATTGTGCCGCCGACTTGGATGATGTTTGAAACGTTTTGCGTCTTGAATTCAACAATTTCGTTGGTCACCAGTCCGCGGTAGCCACGATAGATACCCTTCACGGCAATACCGTTGAAGATTGCCGAGCGGGTCACGGCGCGAATCGCCGCATTCATTCCAGGGGCATCGCCTCCTGATGTCAATATACCGATACATTTAGGCATAACTATAACATTTAAGTATAGGCTTATATATGTTTGTCAGCACAAAGGTAGTCTTATTTATCGCATCGGCAAAACAATGATGTGATAAAAAATTGTAACAAGGTTTGCCTGCGCCGCCTGTAATGCTGTATAATGCCTATAAGTCAGGATGCTTTTAGAATGGCCGGCGGCCTCCCGGAGGGGGTCCCATCGGCAGGGGCTGGTTGCCTCCGCGTTTCATGTCGGCGGGCATTTCTGGCGGGCGGTGTCCGCCGGGGGCGAAACCGTCGTAGTTGATGTCTTTTTCCGACGTGCCTTTGCCGAGCCGCGTGAAGCGGTAGGAAAACGACAGCATCACGTAGCGCGTCACGGTGTTGAACCGCCGGTCCTCAATGTAGTTTGCCGTCACGCTGCGCGACACGTTTTTCTTCTGTTGCAGCAGATCGTATGCCTTCAGTGCAATTGTCGCCGACTTGTCTTTGAGAAATTCGTATGACAGCGACGCGTTCCAAAGCCATTGGTTGTTGTCGTAGCCGGCAGAGTATCCGCTGGTGGCGCTGTAGGTGATGTCGGAGCCTATCGACAGTCCGAAAGGAGTGTAGTAATTTGCGTTTAACGAACCGCCGTATGAGTGGATGTCGCGGTTGTCGGTCTGAATTGAGTTGCGTGTCTGCTGATAGTTGTAGTACGGGCGCAGCTCAATGTCGACTATGTTGTTGCGGAAGGCGATGCTCGGAGTTTCGCTCAGCATCAGCGTTCCGCTGTAGTTTCGCTCTCCGTTGTTGAATCCCACGGCGCGCGAATAGCGTGCGAATGCGTTGTTGGTCCATCTCCAGCCTCGGTTTCCGATTGGCGACGTGTACATCATCATTCCGTCTGCGCTCCAAACCCCGTTCACGTTGTCGTATGTGGTGGTCTGCTTGCCGGTCTCCTTGTCGTAGATGGTTTTTGAGACGATGCTGTTTTGCGCCACGTTGATTCCTCCAAACGCCATAATGCTGCTCTGACGCTCTTGGTTGAAATTGTTGTAGCGCACGGAGATGCGGTGGTTGAACGCTGGCAGCAGGTTGGGATTACCCACCACGATGCGCGACGGATTGCTCTCGTCGGGGACTGGTTGCAACTGCGTCATTGTTGGCGACGTCGAGCGTCCGCGATAGTCGATGGCGAGTGAGTTTGTCTTCGAGATGGAGTAGCGGAACCGCATGAACGGCGCATAGTTCCACACCCATCGTTCCGGGATGTTTTTCTCGCTGTTCAGCAGGTTTTCGCTCTTCATCATTGTCGGGTTGACCGACACGCCCACGTTGAGGCGGTATTTCTTGCGGTTCTGCTTGAATCCGACGCGTATCTGCTGTGAGAACTGGTCGTTGCGGAACCTGTTGCTCTGGTCTTCGTCGAGCACACCGCTCTCGGCAGCCAGAGTGTTTGCAACCACGTGATTTGTCACGATGCCGTAGTCGTCCTCGAGTATGCGCAGGGCGCGTTGCGGATCATATTCACGGTCGGCGTTGTACACCAGTTTGTCGGCATTGTTGAAGTAGTAGTTCATGCGGTAGGCAAACGTCAGAAACCGGGCCTTATTGATGTCGCCGATAGGTTCCGTCCACGTCAGACGCGCGCCCACACGGCTGCTCCACTGATGGTTGTCGGTGTATTGGTCACGTGTCTCGTCCTGGTCGGGTTGAAGGAAATATTTGTTGATTGAATATGTGGTCTCGTCCTCGTTTGTGTTGCTGTATTTGTAAGTCAGCTGCGTGGAGAACGAGCGTCCCGGGCGGTTGCGGAATTTATGGTTGTAGACCACCTTGCCGCCGATGTCGTAGCTCGTGCCGCTGCTCGTCAGCAGGTTGTCGGAGCTGTTGACCGCGGTGCGGTTGGCGTCGCCTGCAAACAGGCGGCTCCACGACGCCTTGTCGCTGTCGTTGACACTCAGCATGAACGATGGACGGAGATCAAGAGTGTTGAGCGAGTCGACCTGCCATTGCATTCGGAAATTGCCCGTCAGGTTGTGGCTGCGGTCGATTGCGTTGCTGAAAGCGTTCTCATAGCTTGTCGAGTCGGCAAACAGATACTGCTTGTTGCTCGTCTGCTGCGTTTTCTGGCGGCTGTGGGAATACATCACATCGCCGCCGGCGCGGAATATCTCGTCATTGCCCACATTGAAATTGAAACCTACGTTTTGCGCGTCGTTCACACCGTCGACACCGCCGAAGCGTTTGAAACGTCCGTTGCCGGGCATCGAGAACGACATCTCGTTGATGTTGTTGGCGTCAGCCACGATTGAAAACTGGTTGTCGTTGACAAACCGGTTCACCATCAGGTTGCCGGAGTAGCGGTTGTCGGTGCCGTAGCCCACTGTCGCATTGCCGAACCATCCCTGCTTCATGCCTTTTTTCACCGTAAGGTTGATCACGGTCTCGTCCTCGCCGTCGTCAACGCCGGTTATCCTTGCCAAGTCGCTCTTGCGGTCGATAACCTGCAGCTTGTCGACCATGTCCACCGGAATGTTGCGCGATGCCACCTTTGCATCGTCGGAGAAGAACTCCTTGCCGTCGACAAGGATTTTGGTGACTTCCTTTCCTTGCGCCGTGATTTTGCCGTCGCTACCCACTTCCACTCCCGGCAGACGTTTCAGCAAGTCCTCCACCACGGCGTTTGGCTGTGTTTTGTAGGAGTCGGCGTTGTATTCCACTGTGTCTTCCATCACCTTCACTTCGGCGCGTACTGCCGTCACTTCGGCATCGCGCAGCACAATGGAGTTTTCCTTGACGGCGATTTTGCCGAGGTCGACGGTGGCGTCGCCAACGCTGATTGACACGGTAGTTGTCTCGTAGCCTACGTATGATACTTTTGCAACATATTTACCGCGAGCCACTCCCGTGAAGCGGAAATGACCGTTGACATCGCTCACGACGCCTTTCACCAGGCTGCTGTCGCGTGCCGACAGCAACTGCACCGTGGCGCTTATCAGCGGGGTCTGGTCGTTGTTGTCGACGAGCAGACCCTTGACGTCGGCAGCCGATGCGAAGACTGTCGAAAAAAGCGAGATTATGACAGTAAGTAAATAGGTCGAGTTTTTCATTTTTCCTTCTATTTTTGTATACAAAAGTAGTTAAATGCGACCGAAAAGCAATCGCATAATAGACAGAATGCAGAAATCTGCGTATCTTTGCACCACTTTAAATTTTATTTAGAAATTAATAATGAAAGAATTCCTTAAAATATTGCGCCGCTTTGTGCCGCCATACAAGAAATATTTGTTTCTCAACATTTTCTTCAATATCCTGGCGGCGTTTCTGACGCTTTTCTCCTTTGCATTGATAATCCCGATTCTCGAGATGCTCTTTATGGGCGACAAAGGGGTGGTCTATCACTATATGGACTGGACAAGCGGCTCGTTCAAGGATGTGGCAATCAATAATTTCTACTATTCTGCATATTATTGCAAAATTCATCTCGGCCCGTCGGTCACCCTGATGCTTCTCGCTGTGGCACTCGTGGTGATGACCGCATTCAAGACCGGCGCCACATATCTCAGCCTCTATTTCCTGATTCCGATTCGTTCGGGAATCGTGCGCGACATCCGCAACTTTGTCTACGACAAGATTCTGAACCTTCCCATCGGCTTCTTCTCGAGCGAGCGCAAGGGCGACGTGATGGCGCGTATGTCGGGCGACGTGGCTGAGGTGGAAAACTCCATCATGGCGTCGCTCGATATGATGTTCAAGAATCCGATTATGATTGTCGTGTGCCTTGGCATGATGATTGTGATTAGTTGGCAGCTGACGATTTTTGTGTTTGTGCTGCTGCCAGTGGCTGGACTCGTGATGGGGCGCATAGGCAAGAGGCTGAAGCGCACGTCGCTCGTGGGACAGCAGCAGTGGGGCACGCTGATGTCGACCATCGAGGAGACACTCGGCGGCTTGCGCATTGTCAAGGCATTCAATGCGGAACATAAGATGAGCGCGCGTTTTCACGGTGAGAACCAGCAGTTCTACAACACGTCGAACCGCATCAACCGACGCCAGTCGCTCGCACACCCGATGAGCGAGTTTCTCGGCACGATGACCATCGCCATCGTGCTGTGGTTTGGTGGCACACTCATCCTTTCAGGCAACAATATCATCGACGCGCCCACATTCATATATTATATGGTGATTTTCTACAGCATCATCAATCCGGCGAAAGACCTGTCGAAGGCGGTCTACTCCGTGCAGAAAGGTTTGGCGTCGATGGAGCGTATAGACAAAATCCTCAGTGCCGACAATCCTATAAAAGACCCTGCCGAGCCAAAGACCCTGCCGTCGGAGAATTTCGACATCCGTTATGACGGAGTGCGCTTCCGCTATGGTCAGGATTGGGTGATCGACGGCGTCACGTTGGAAATCCCTTATGGCAAGACGGTGGCGCTGGTGGGACAGTCGGGTAGCGGAAAGTCGACACTCGCCGACCTGTTGCCGCGCTTCTACGACGTGCAGGAGGGCTCAATCTCTATCGGAGGCACCGACATCCGCCAGTTCCGCGTCAAGGATCTGCGCGCATTGATGGGCAATGTCAATCAGGAGGCGATACTGTTTAACGACAGTTTCTACAACAACATAACCTTCGGCGTCGACGGCGCCACGCGCGAACAGGTGGAAGAGGCGGCGCGCATTGCCAACGCCCACGACTTCATTATGGAGACCGAGCATGGCTACGACACCAATATCGGCGACCGCGGAGGCAGGCTGTCGGGCGGACAGCGCCAGCGCATAAGCATCGCGCGCGCGATACTCAAGAATCCGCCGTTGCTGATTCTCGACGAGGCCACATCGGCTCTCGACACCGAGAGCGAGCGTCTGGTGCAGGAGGCTCTTGACCGGCTGATGAAAAACCGCACCACTCTCGTCATTGCCCACCGGTTGTCGACAATCCGCAATGCCGACCAGATATGCGTGATGCATGAGGGCAAAATCGTGGAACGCGGCACGCACGACGAGCTTATCGCCATGAACCGCTATTACAAGAAACTTGTCGACATGCAGAAATTCTAATCAGCCATGAGACGCCGCATCGCCATTCTTGCTTCCGGAACAGGCTCCAACGCCGAGAATCTTGCCGCATATTTTCAAAATTCAGATGTGGCGGAAGTGGCGTTGCTGATTGCCGACCGCGAGGCGCCGGTGATCGACAGGCTGAAGCCCTATGGAGTGCCTGCGGTGATCGTTCCGCGTGCTGAATGGCGCGAAAATCCGCAAAAGGCAGTTGCTGTGATGCGTGACGCAGCAGTCGACCTGGTGGTGCTTGCCGGATTTCTCACGGTGGTGCCGAAGGAAGTGCTGGAAGCCTTTCCCGAACGGATTGTCAACGTGCATCCATCGCTGTTGCCGAAGTTCGGAGGCAAAGGAATGTGGGGAATGAATGTGCATCGCGCCGTTATCGCCGCCGGCGAGGCGGAGAGCGGCATCACCGTCCACTATGTGTCGGAAGGTGTCGACACGGGAGCGGCGATTGCCCAGTTCCGTTGTCCGGTCACCCCGTCCGACACCCCCGACACTCTTGCCGCAAAAATCCACGCGCTCGAGCAGGCGCATCTCCCTGAAATTATACAAAAACTGGTGGAATCTATTGCATAAAGTAATATTTATGCAGAATGTTTGTTTTATTTCGAATAAAATCTAATTTTTTATGCGAAAAATTTTGCTTATTCAAAAAATGGGCATATATTTGCAGTGTCAATAAATAAATATGCAGATATGAACGAAGATTCGAAAAAATTCCTTTTGCAAGAAAAGGAGATTCCAGAAGCATGGTACAATGTCGTGGCGGAGATGCCCAACAAGCCCCGTCCAATGCTCAACCCGGCAACAAAACAACCGCTTACAGCGGAAGATCTGTTCCCTCTTTTCTCAGAAGAGGCATCGCGCCAGGAGATGAACACCGCCGACACTTGGATTGAAATCCCGGAGGAGGTGCGCGACATGTACAAAATCTGGCGTCCTACACCGTTGGTGCGCGCCCGCGGCTTGGAGAAGGCTCTCGACACTCCGGCACATATCTATTTCAAGAACGAAAGCGTCAGCCCGGTAGGCTCGCACAAGCTTAACTCGGCAGTGCCGCAGGCATACTACTGCAAGCAACAAGGCGTTACAAACATAACGACTGAAACAGGCGCCGGACAGTGGGGCGCGGCACTCTCGCTTGCCGCCAAGCATTTCGGACTGGAGCTTGCCGTCTATATGGTTAAGGTGTCCTATCATCAGAAACCTTACCGCCGCTCCATAATGGAGACCTACGGCGCGGAGGTGATAGCGTCGCCGAGTATGTCGACGAAGGCAGGACGTAAAATCATAACCGACAATCCTAATTATCAAGGTTCGCTCGGTACGGCGATTTCAGAGGCGGTGGAACTTGCGATGTCGACGCCAAACTGCAAATACGTGCTCGGATCGGTGCTCAACCACGTGGCGCTGCACCAGACGGTGATCGGACTTGAGGCGGAGAAGCAGATGGCTATGGCTGGCGAATATCCCGACATCGTGATTGGATGCTTCGGCGGAGGCAGCAACTTCAGCGGAATCTCATTCCCGTTTATGCGCCACAACTTCAGCGGAGAGCGCAACACGCGCTTCATCGCCGCCGAACCGGAGTCGTGCCCGAAGCTGACACGCGGCGTGTTCCAGTATGATTTCGGCGACGAGGCTGGTTACACACCGCTCATCCCGATGCTCACGCTCGGGCATAATTTCGCACCTGCAAACATCCATGCCGGCGGCTTGCGCTACCACGGAGCAGGATCGGTGGTGAGCCAGCTGAAGGAGGACAACCTGATGGAAGCGGTCGACATCCCGCAGCTTGAAACCTTTGCCGCAGCCACAATGTTTGCCCGTTCGGAGGGTATTATCCCGGCGCCGGAGTCGTCGCACGCCATCGCCGCTGCCATCCGCGAAGCGAAGAAGGCAAAAGAGGCTGGCGAAAGCAAGGTGATACTCTTCAACCTGTCGGGTCACGGACTTATCGATATGTCGGCATACGACCAGTATATCGCCGGCGACCTCGCCAACTATCAGCTGAGCGACGAGATGGTTAGACAGAACACTAAGGATTTGGAAAAGATTATCTGAGAGTAGAATAGTGGTGAATAATTGAATCGGGGACGCAGTGATGTGTTCCCGATTTTTGTTGTGAAATTATGTTTTAAAACATTTTTCTCTTTTTGGGTAAAAAATGTTTGCTTAATGCGAAAAAAAACTTTAAAAATATTTGCTTGTCTCACCTTTTTTTGCTCAATTTGCATTGTTTAAAACCATTTGAGTCGCAAAAGCCGTGGTTTAAATGGCTTGGCGGCACGAGATTGTTATGAGAAAAACCCTCACCGTAAAAAGTGGGAACAAACCAAATAAATTAATTATGCTTATGAAAAATCTAAGTGCAATGTTCGTGGCACTTTCACTCGCAGGAGCAACCCCGTTCATACCAATGGGAGGGGGTACGGCGTATGCTCAGACTCAGGCTGGTGAAGTAACAGGAATTGTTTATGATTCCAATGGAGAGCCTCTTATAGGGGCGGTTGTATCGGTCAAAGGCACAAATCGTGGCGCGGCTACTGACGCCGACGGTAAATTCCGTCTGCAAGCCAAGCCAGGTCAGGTGCTTGTAGTGTCTTATGTGGGTGCCAAGACTCAGGAAGTGGCTGTTGGCGCTGCCCGTAGCTACACTGTGACATTGAAAAGCACAACCCAAAATCTGGACGAGGTGGTCGTAACCGCTCTCGGTATCAAGAAAGACAAAAAGTCGCTTGGCTACGCTGTCGACGATCTTAACGCCGACGAATTGATGAAAAACAAGTCAGCCAACGCCATCAACTCGCTTTCTGGTAAGATTGCCGGTGTCAACATTACGCAGACTTCAGGCGCTGCAGGTGCCGGTTCGCAAATCATTCTCCGTGGTGGTACATCATTGGAGCGCGACAACCAGCCTCTGTTTGTTGTTGACGGTGTGATTTATGACAACTCGACTTCCGTAGTCGGCAACTCTGCCTTCGACGGTACTTTGTCGACATCATCAACCAACTCAAACCGTGTGATGGATATCAACCCTGAGGATATCGAGAATATGTCAGTCCTCAAAGGTCCTGCCGCAGCCGCTCTTTATGGTTCGCGCGCATCTGCCGGTGTTGTGATCATCACTACTAAGAAAGGTAAAGAAGGACGCGTTGAGGTCAACCTCTCCGCTAAATATATCACTTCTTGGGTTAAGGATCTTCCTAAGACCCAGAACCGCTATCGCCGTGGTTTCATGAAAGACAACTACGATGAAGCCGGTAATTATGTAAGCACAACGTTCGACGATTTCGCATACAACTCTTGGGGTAGCAGAGTCGACGCCAACACTCCGATTTACGACAATATCGGCGACTTCTTCCAGAATAGCGGTGCTTGGGATACCAACTTGAGCATCTCCGGAGGTAGCAAGAACGGCAACTTCTTCTTGTCAGGCTCGTTCTACGACCAGGATGGTATCATCCCGACAACCGGCTACACCAAGACTACATTCCGCTTCAACGGCGAGCAGAAATTCAAGATGTTCACATTCGGTGCCAACGTGGCTTACTCACAGTCACGCACCGACAAGACCATCACTTCTGCCGCGCTTTATGGATCAAGCGGTTCGGGCACAATGTCAAGTCTTTATATGTGGTCGCCTACAGATGACATGACACATTATAAGAACGAAGACGGCACACGCTACCGCATGTTCGGCGACCGTCTTGACGTAGTTGACGAGCGCGACAACCCATATTGGATTTTGAACAACAACAAGATGAAAGACAACACCGAGCGTTTCACCGGCAACTTCTCAGTGAAGGCTGACATTACCGACTGGTGGTGGATTTCTTACCGCATGGGTATGGACTCTTATACTACTGAGAACACTAACCAAATCGGTGCCGGCGGTGTATATAAGGAGGCTTGGCAGAAAGGTATGTTGAGCGAGAACTCTCTCCGCTACCAATACTTGTCGACCAACTTGATGACCAACTTCAACAAGCAGTTCGGCGACTTCAACCTCAACTTGATGCTCGGCACATCGACCGACGACACCAAGTCGGTTAGAAACTACCGCATGGCTTACAACTTCCAGGTTCCAGGTTTCTATTCGTTTGACAACGCTCTCGACACTGACCGCAACTTCAAGAACACAAAGAGCCGCAAGCGTCTTGTAGGCGTATTCGGCGAGTTCCGTGCTGACTGGAAGAACACAGTGTTTGCAACAGTTACAGGACGTAACGACTGGTCGTCTACTCTTCCTGTCGACAACCGTTCTTACTTCTATCCATCTGTCAGCGGTGCTTTCGCATTCACTCAGCTGCTTCAGGATCTTGACGTGATGAACAACGACATCCTTACATTCGGTAAGATTCGCGCATCTTGGGCCCGCGTAGGTAAGGACACCAACCCTTATGTAACCAACACTTACTTGTGGCCGGTAGGTACATTCCTTGGCGGCGTAACAGGTGTGGGCAACGCTTGGCAACGTGGTAACCCATATTTGAAACCTGAGATCACAGAGTCTACAGAGTTGGGTCTTGAACTCCGTTTCTTCAAGAACCGCTTGAAATTTGACTACGCTTACTACACCAACAACTCTTACAACCAGATTCTTACTCCTCGTTTGTCAAACGGTTCGGGCTACATCCTGTACTCAGTCAACGCTGGCGACGTTTACAACAAGGGTATGGAGTTGAGCATCAGCGGCACACCAATCCAAACTAAGGACTGGACATGGGAAACTGGTATCAACCTCTCTGGTAACCGCGGTACTGTAGGCAACCTTCTCGACGGCTGCGAAATCCTTTACGTGACAGACGTACAGGTAGGTAACGCAAAGGCTGCTTCGTTCAACGACGGTAACTTCATGGCAATCTCCGGTTCTCGCTGGACTCGCACAGCAGACGGCAAAGTAGTGCTTGACACTAACGGTATGCCGACCAGCGACGGCGAAACCAAATATGAAATCGGTAACCGTGAGCCTAAGTTCCAGGGCGGTTGGAACAACACATTGACTTGGAAGAACTTTACGTTCAACATGCTGTGGGAGTTCCGCGTAGGTGGACACGTTTACAACGGCACTCAGTATGCTATGACCGTAGCCGGAACAAGCAAATTGACAGAAAACCGCGACTATTTGAGAGTTGACGGAGTTGTGCAAACAGGTGGTACAAAAGACAACCCAATCTACGAAGACCGTACATTTGAATTCGAGGCAGGCAAGACTTATCAATACAATGGTAAGACAACCAGCGGCGAGACTATCATCAACGGTTACTGGCAGACTTACTATGCACGTGAGAGCGCAAACTTCATGAAGGAAGTCAACTCTCTCCGTCTGCGCACAATCTCTCTCTCTTACGAGATGCCGAAGTCATTGCTTGCAAAATCTAAATTCATCCAGCGTGCAGTGTTCACAGCAACTGCCAACAACGTTCTTCTCTTCACCAACTATGACGGTGACCCAGAAGTGGCAGCGGCAGGTTCAGGTGTCGTAGGTTCTTCTTCAGTAGGTATCGACTACTGCGGTGTTCCTGCAACAGCAAGCTTCGCATTTGGTGTAAACTTGACATTCTAATTTCTTAAAACTTGACAACTATGAAATTATATAAATCATTAATTATCGGTGCTGCTTTGGCGTTGTCGGCAACTTCGTGCAACGACTGGCTCGACATCAACACCGACCCGAACTCTCCGTCGGCGGAGAGCGTAGAGTATCAAACTCTGTTGCCATGGTGCCAGTTCTATATGAGCCACTGCTATATGAACACAGGCTGCAACGCATCTTACTATGCAGGCAACATAATCTCAGGCGGAAACGCCCGCGACCAGGGCGCCGCTTTGTGGAACCTCGGCTCAAGCACACGCCGTGGCAACACTTACCAGTGGTTCTTCGTGGGCGTAGGTCCTAACCTTGGCAATATGTATAACAAGGCAATGGCTGCCGGCGCTTACCACTATGCTGCAGCATCCCGCTTGATCAAGGCATACGGCTTTATGGTCATGACCGATATTTTTGGTGAGATGCCTTATACACAAGCTTTCCAGGACTACAACTCTCCTAAGTTCGACACAGGCAAAACAATCTTTATGGGTTGCTTGGCTGATATCGACGAGGCTATCGAGCTGTTCCAAAAAGCACAATCGCCGTCAGCGCAGCCATTGGCTGTCGGCGACAGCTGGAACAACGGTGATGCACAGAAATGGTTGAAGTTTGCTTATCTTCTGAAGGCTCGTTGGTTGAACCACTTGAGCAAGAAGGCTGAAGGCTCTTGGCAAGACGGCAAGTATGACACACAGGCTATCCTTGACTGCCTCGCAAAGGCTCAGCAGAGCAATGCCGACAACACAGTTATCCGTCACACGGATACCAACAGCAACACTCACGACGTGCTTGGTTGGAACGAGACTGTTGACTATTCTACAGTTTACTCATGTGTTGGTATGAACTCGAACTACTATGTTTCGAAAACATACTTTGAGAACTTGACCAACTTCGACGGCAAGGGTATTGAAGACCCACGTGCCGACCGCTTCATCCCATGGCAGCGCAGTGGAAAATCTGCCGATACTCCTGTAGAGGCATTCGGTCAGAAAATCAAATGGACTGCTGACGGCAAGTGGCGTCGTTCTGTAGGTGTTGACATCACATCAAACATCTTCAGCAACTCTGGTCCGTACCCGACTATCTGGGATAATGAAAAAAATCGTTGGTACTGCAAGACTGACAACGCTGAGCGTTGGGGCGACACCGTATTCGTACAGAGCAAATCGAGCAGCAAGGGATATTCAAAGAATGTAGACCTTCTTTGGCGTGGCAACGTTGGTAAAGACCAGTCTGCAATCAGCGGTATCTTCCAGGTTCGTCCGTCAAGCCCTACTTATCTTGGCACTTATTGGGAAGCCAACTTCATCAAGGCTGAGGTGCTGATGCGCAAGGGCGACAAGGCTGGTGCATTCGCTGCTTATCAGACTGCAGTGAAGGCTCACATGGAGGCTGTCAACGAACAGTTGAACACTTGGTGTACAGAAGACCCGGCATTGAAGGACTGCCCGTCGTTCACTCCGATGAAGCAAGCTGACATCGACGCTTACTGTGCTACAGGTGGCGCTCTCGGAACAGCCGGCGACATCACAATGGGTAAGATTATGACTCAAAAACTCATGACCGAGTTGTTTATGATCGAGACTTGGAATGACTTCCGTCGCTTCGACTTCGATCCTAACATCTTCATGAACTGGAACAAGTCGTATGAGTACGAGCACAATCCAAATTATCTGACTTACTGTCCTATGGGCAAGGGTCCACGCCGTTGGCAACCAGCAGGCATTGAAATCAGCTACAACTCCGACAACCTGAAGGCTATCGGCGCTGAGATTCCTGGTGCTTCTGAACTTACTGGCGAAGTTTGGTACAACTCAGATCAGATTTGCACACTTAATGTTTGGTGGGATTCAGACCAACCATAGTGTTTACGATTAAACATAGACTTTGAATTGGGGGCGCTGCCGGCAACGGCGGCGCCCCTTTTTTTCGGGTAGGCATGAGCTTATTCTAATGGCTACTTGTAATGAGAGATTTTGCATCGGCTTGTTTTGGATGTATGAGCAAGACAGAATCGGCGAAATCGGAAAAAGAGCAGACGCTCCGCGACAATGGTCGGCCTGGCGATGGTTCTCGGCGTTTCTACAACCGCACTTCGGCGGTAGTTGCGCATGCCACCGGTGTCACGGGGTAGGCGAGCCAACCCTGTGCTAACATATTAAACTGCTCTTCGGCAGTTTTTTCTCGGTGAATGTCGCCTTTCAGCTACAAAGAATCCCGCGAGTAATTTTCGATTTTCGTGAAATAGTGATAAATATGCGAACAGAGACGGAATATATGATATATATCATTTGTAGATGAGCCCCTATGCTATATATTTGTGCCAAAATTGTCGATTGGAAGCGGGAAAATGGCGAAAATGGAGAAAAAAACGAATTTTTTGGAAAAAAGTTGCCGGAAAATTTGTGGATTCAAAAAATAGTCGTACCTTTGCAACGCTTTCGGAAACAAACGGGTGTTTAGCTCAGCTGGTTCAGAGCATCTGCCTTACAAGCAGAGGGTCGGCGGTTCGAATCCGTCAACACCCACACAGAGGAATCGACAGAAAAGTCGGTTCCTTTTTTTGTTTATCTACTAAACTATTTTATACTCGCGATGAGACCCAACTCAATCAAGACAATCCTAATGGCGGCGTCAGTGGCTCTGGCGTCGACAGCCGTGGCTCAGACCACCACGCTGACCCTTGACGATGCTGTGCGTATAGCCCTATCCGACAACCCGACGGTGAAGGTTGCCGACAGTGAAATCACCAAGCAGGAGTATGCCAAAAAAGGCACGCTCGCCAACCTTATGCCAACCCTCGACTTCTCAGCTGGCTACAACCGCACGTTGAAGAAGCAAGTGATGTATATGGGCGACATGAAAGGATTCGGTGGCGGCTCTTCGGAAGGCACGGAGGGAGCGGAAGGCACGGAAGCCGCGTCGGCGATGCGCGACGGCATCAAGGTGGGTATGGACAATACGTGGTCGGCAGGCTTCGCGCTCTCGTTGCCACTTGTCAATGCCCAACTGTGGAAACAGCTGAGCATCTCTGCCGACGATGTTGAGCTTGCGGTGGAAAAGTCGCGACAGTCGCGCATCTCCATGGTGTCGCAGGTGAAGCAGGCATACTATGCCGTGATGCTCGCCGAGGCAAGCCGCGACGCACTCAAGGAAAACTATGACAACGCAAAGAAGAAATATGACGACATCAACCAGAAATACCAGCAGGGACTGTCGTCGGAATACGACCTTATCCGCGCCGACGTCGCGGTGAAAAATGTGGAGCCAAGTCTGTTTGACGCCGAAAATTCCATTGTGCTTGCCAAATGGCGCCTGAAAGCGCTTATCGGAGTGGATCTCGACATGAGCATCGATTGCACGGGGTCGCTCAACGACTATACCGACCGCCTTTATGACGGCTATATGAAGGTAGACACCACGATGCTTGCCCAAAACTCATCGTTGCGGCAAATCGACCTGCAGCAGCGGCAGCTGCTCAAGTCGCGCGACGTGGCGAAGTCCGCTTATTATCCGACGCTCAACCTGTCGTTCGCATACCAATGGAACGCGATGGCAAACGATTTCCGCTTCAAGGACTATCGTTGGAATCCGTATTCAACGCTCGGACTGTCGCTCAACATCCCGATTTTTTCCGGCGGACGCCGCTACAACTCGTTGAAGCAGACAAAAGTGCAGATTGACCAACTTGCCCTCACGCGCCTCGACACCGAGCGCAACCTGATGGTGGGCGTGCGCCAGAGCGTCGACAAGATGCGCACAGGCATACGCCAGTATGAGTCGGCATGCAAAAGTGTCGACCAGGCGCGCAAGGGCTACGACATCGCCGTGAAGCGCTACGACACCGGCGCCGGCACGCTGCTCGAGGTCAACGACTCGCAGCTGGCGCTCACACAGTCGCAACTCAACCGCAGCCAGGCGGTCTACTCATATCTTGTGGCGCAGGCGCAGCTTGACGAGACTCTCGGCACGGAATACACTTACGAAAAATAAAACAGAACCCCAATGAATATCAAGACACTCAACAAGATTGCCATGACAATGGCTGTCGCCATCGCCGCTACGGCATGCTCCGGCGGCGACAAAGCCAAAGAGGAAAAGAAAGCCGCCGACGGCACAATGAATGTGGAGGTGGCAAAAACAGACTACCGCGAGGTGGACCAGGTCAATTCGTTCACAGGCACCGTAGAAGCCAACGTGACAAACAACATCGCCCCGCAGTCGCCTATGCGCATACGCAAGGTGTATGTGGAGGTGGGACAGCACGTGTCGGCAGGACAGAAACTTGCCGATATGGATCCGGCAAACCTCGATCAGGTGCGCCTGCAGATGGAAAACAACCATCTTGAGTTCAAACGTGTGGACGAGCTGTTTAAAATCGGCGGATGCTCAAAGTCGGAATGGGACGCCAAAAAGATGGCATACGACATCTCGCGCCGCAACTATGAGAACCTTGCCGAGAACACGCGTCTCATCAGTCCTATCAGCGGCGTCGTGTCGCAGCGCAACTACGACAGCGGCGACATGTACAGCGGCGCCAGCCCGATTTTTGTGGTGGAGAAAATCCGCCCTGTCAAGATGAAGGTCAACGTCTCGGAGTCGCTCTTCACCAAGATAAAGAAAGGCATGAACGTAGACTTCACCCTCGATGTCTACGGCGACGAGGTGTTTACCGGCAAGGTCAATATCGTTTATCCGACCATTGACCCGTCGACCCGCACATTCACCGTCGAGCTTCTGATTGCCAATGCCGACGAGCGTGTGCGCCCGGGAATGTATGCCCGTGTCACTATCAATCACGGACGCGCCAAGCACGTTGTGGTGCCCGACCGCGCCGTGCAGAAACTTGTAGGCTCTGGCGACCGCTATGTGTATGTTGTCAAGGGCGACAAGGCAGAGTACCGCAAAGTGGAGCTCGGACAGCGTCTCGACACCGAATATGAAATCCTCAGCGGAGTGAATCCCGGCGAAACGGTTGTCGTGGCTGGGCAGTCGCGCCTGAAAAACGGCGCCAAAGTGAAGATTGTGAAGAAATAACAAAAGGATTGCCCTATGAGTATATATCAGACAGCCGTCAAGCGGCCAATCACAACAATCCTGATTTTCCTCGGCATCGCCATCTTCGGACTGTTCTCGTTGACGCGGTTGAGCATCGACCTCTATCCCGACATCGAGACCAACTCCATCATGGTGATGACCACCTATTCAGGTGCGAGCGCGGAGGACATAGAAACCAATGTCACGCGTCCGCTGGAAAATATGCTTAACGGCGTGAGCGACTTGAAGCACATCACGTCGCAGTCGAAGGAAAACATCTCCATCATCACGCTGACGTTTGAATACGGCATCGACATCGATGTGGCAACCAACGACGTGCGCGACAAGCTCGACCGCGTCACCACGCTCCCCGACGGAGCGCAGAAGCCTATTCTGTTCAAGTTCGGCACCGACGACATCCCTATCCTCATCCTTTCCGTGTCGGCAAAGGAGAGCATGACGGGATTGTATAAGATTCTCGACGACCAGGTGGCAACGCCGCTGGCACGCGTGTCGGGCGTTGGCTCGGTCTCGATTTCCGGTATTCCTGACCGTGAGATACAGGTGCTTTGCGACCCTTACAAGCTCGATGCCTATGGCATTTCGATAGAGCAGATAAGCCAAGTGCTTGCCGCCGAGAATCTCAATGTGCCGGCGGGCACAATCGACATCGGCTCGAATGTCTACTCAATGCGTGTGCAGAAAGAGTTTGCCGACGTCAACGAGATGCTCGACCTCGTGGTGGGCACCTACAGCGGAACGCCGGTCTATCTGCGCGATGTGGCGCATATCGACGACGCGCCGCAGGAGCGCGCCCAGGAGGCGTATACCAACGGCGAACTTGGTGGCATGATTATCGTTCAGAAGCAGTCGGGAGCCAACTCTGTCGAGATTTCCAAGGCTGTTAAAGCCCGTCTGACACAGATATCGAAAAACCTTCCGAGCGATGTGCATATCGGCTTGATTGTCGACACGTCCGACTATATCATCAACACGATAGAATCGCTGAAGCACACCATCCTCATCACGATGCTCATTGTCAGCTTTGTGGTGCTGCTGTTCCTCGGACGCTGGCGCGCCACGTTTGTGATTGTGCTCACAATCCCAATCTCGCTGCTTTCGGCGCTCATCTATCTGCTTGCCACCGGCAACACGATGAACATCATCTCGATGAGTGCGCTCTCGATAGCCATCGGTATGGTGGTCGACAACGCCATCGTGGTGCTTGAGAACATCACCACCCACATCGAGCGCGGCAGCCGTCCGCGCCAGGCGGCGATGTTTGCCACCAACGAGGTTGCAATCTCCGTAATCGCCTCCACGCTCACCACCATTGCCGTGTTCCTGCCGCTGACCATGATTAGCGGTATGGCAGGAATCATGTTCAAGCAGTTGGGATGGATGGTGACAATCATCCTGTCGGTATCGACCATCGGCGCCATCACACTGACTCCTACGCTCTGCTCGTTGATGCTGCGTCTTGACAAGAAATACAACCTGTTCCAGAAAATGGTGTCAAACCCGTTTGACGCATTCCTGAAAAAGGTGACCGACGGCTATGCCGCGCTTCTCCGCACAGCCTTGCGCCACCGCTGGGCGACGCTTGCCATCATCGTAGGCTTGTTTGTCGCGTCGATAGTGGTGCTGATGCCGCATATAAAGACGGAGTTCTTCCCGCAGCAGGACAACTCGCGAATCGGCATCACCGTGAAGCTGCCCGCCGGCACGCGTCAGGAAACGACGCGCGCTCTTGGTTTCCGCATCTATGAGCAGCTGAAAAGCAACTGTCCGGAGGTGACTACGGTAAGTTTCTCAGAGGGACAGGCCGGCGAGGACAACATCTTCGGCAGTATGCAGGACAACGGCAACAACATCCTGCAATACAACATCAGCACCGTGCGCTCGACGGAGCGCGAGCGGTCGCTCAGCGAGATTTGCGATGCTATCCGCCACGACCTGAACCAGTATCCTGAAATCCGCACGTTCAACGTTGCCGCCGGCGGCGGTGGCGGCGGAATTGGCGGCGAGGCGGCGGTGGAGATCGAAATCTATGGCTACGACTTCACTACGTCCGACCGCATTGCCTCCGACGTGTCGGCAAAGATGCTCAGCGAGGACTGCTGCTCGCAGGTGAGCATCAGCCGCGACGAGTATACTCCCGAATACCGCGTCGACTTCGACCGCCAGAAGCTCGCCCTCAACGGACTTAACATGCAGACAGCCGCTTCCTATCTCCGCAACCGCGTGACAGGCAGCGCGCTGACAAACTATCGCGAGGACGGCGACGAATATAAAATCCGTGTGCGCTACGACAAGAAGTTTCGCCAGTCGGTTGAGGACATCGAGAACATAACCATCTACAACAGTCAAGGGAAGGGCATCAAGATACGCGACCTTGGCAAGGTGGTCGAGTCGCAGACACCGCCAACCATCGAGCGTCGCGACCGCGAGCGCGTAATCACGGTGAAATGCATCGTGGCCAAAGGCTACGCTCTCTCTGATGTGGTCAAGGCAGCCAACAAGGCGATGGGCGAGATAGACATGCCTGCCGACTTCACATGGCAGTTCGGCGGAACGTTTGAAGACCAGCAGGATACGTTCTCCGATATGATAATGCTCATGGCATTGATCATCGTACTCGTGTTCATCATCATGGCATCGCAGTTTGAGTCGTTGACCTATCCGTTTGTCATCATGTTCTCAATCCCGTTTGCGTTGACCGGCGTGCTGATGGGACTCTTTGTCACAGGCACACCGCTCAGCATCATGGCGATGCTCGGCTTGCTGATGCTTATCGGTATTGTGGTCAACAACGGTATTGTGCTTATCGACTATATCATGCTCTGCCGTGAGCGCGGCCTCGGTCTCGTCAACGCCATCGTGATTTCCGGACGCTCGCGTCTGCGCCCGATTCTTATGACCACCCTCACCACCGTCATTGGTATGATTCCTATGGCAGTGGGCAAGGGCGAAGGTTCAGAGATGTGGCGCGCCCTCGGTATGTCGGTGGCATGGGGATTGTCGTTCTCCACGCTCATCACCCTCATCATTATCCCGACGCTCTATAGCGTGTTTGCCCGCATCGGCATCAAGCGTGCACGCAAAAAAGAGTTGAAAACGTTAAAGAAATAAGACAATGAAAGCAGTATTTATAGCATACAACCAAGCGCACGAAGACGACGTGCTGACAGCGATGCGCGAACTCGACATCAAAGGATTCACCGGATGGCCGTCGCTCGTCGGGGCTGGACAGCGCGGCGGAGAGCCCCACTTCGCCAGCCATGCGTGGCCAACGCTCAACGGGGCGTTGCTCACTGTGATTGACGACAGCAAGGTGGACACGTTGCTCGTCCGTTTGCGCGACATCGACGCGGCAAGCCCGCAGCTTGGACTGCGTGCCTTCACCTGGGCGGTGGAGCAGGCAATCTAAACGATTCAGAAAACAGCACGCTGAAAAGTGAGCCAAAAAAACGGCATTCCGGACGTTCAACGTCCGGAATGCCGTTCCGCTTTTACGCCACCGGAAAATGGCTATTGGTCACGGCATTGTTTTATATTTGTGCTGGCTAAGAGGGGATTGCCAAAAACAACGCAGATATGTTGCATAACATATCTTATTTGTTTCACGTGTTCAAAAGATTACTTAATTTAGCAAAAAATAAGTAACTTTATGAGGCTGCAGAAAATATCTATTTTTTACCTTGTTGCCTTTTTCGCTTTGCTGTCTTCAATAGGCAATATTTGGTCTGGCGAGAACTCTCTCGCAAAGTCTACGCATTGGCCGTCTGACGGTGACAGGGTGGAAAAAAAATACTATGAATATCTCGGTGTTGTCAATGATTCTTTATTGACGTGGGATTTTAGTAATGCTGTTGAGACGGGAACATCACATTCAATGCAATGGATTAATATCGGAGACTCTGTTTTGGTTAAAATTGTATCACAGAATAAAGGTTATTTTATACCCCCCCCCAAAAAAAAATTTTAATACAAACATTGACATCATATTAATATGAAAAAACTATTTATATTCTTATTTATGTCTATGAGTATGAGCTTATATGCCATAGACAGCTGGGCGGATATCAATGCAGAAATCCGATTGAATGAACGAAAACTTTCAGAAGGAAACGAAACTATCTTATCAGAATTGTATTTGATGAGGGAAAAATCGAATGTGCCCGACCACATCAAAATACACTCAAACGATACTGTTTATATAGTAGAGTATGTAAATTTATTTGAGCGCACTCTTGATTTTTGGAAGAATAAAGATTACAAACAGGAATATTGGTCGGCCCTTTATAAATATAAACAAGAGAAAGGGGAAAAAGACATAATAGTAGAACGGAACTATATTGAATGGCAACATCTGTGTCCTTGTGACCAAAGACGCTTTGACCTATGTGCAAGAATGGATGTTGATGGGTTGCATTTGGAATCTGAAAAGCAAAAGAATTCAATGATATCAGAAAACCCAACAGCATTTACGTTTTTGACGCAAATAATTTTCGAGTCAAATGGCAAGAGCAAAATTACCACCATCAAATTTGATGGTTATGAAGGTATGTTTTAGTGCCGCCACTTAAATACAGCGCAAAAGAGCTCGACCGCGAGAACGGTCTCGACCTCTACGACAGCCATGCCCGCTTCTACGACTCTATGATCGGCCGGACAACATCCCAAGACCCCCTTGCTGAAAAATACAGCGGTGTCAGTCCTTACCTCTGGTGCGCAGCCAACCCGATAAAATACATTGACGAAAATGGGATAAAACGTATTGATTGGTCTATAGTTGTTAGATTACAATATTGTATCATAAAACAAAGGATATTATGTTGAACAAAAAAAACAAAGTAAGTGAGACCATGATATGCAGATATATATATATCACCCTCACCTTGATAGTTGGATTGAACGTTATTGCTTTTCCTTGCCTTTCGTTATTCCCCTTCCAATGGGCACTAATATTAGGAGCATTATTTATTAATACCTTTACAAACAAAATGCCACTAAAATGCATCACAGTGATAATCATACTACTATCGTCAGTGGCGGTGTTCTTTATGGATATAGTAGGAAGTCTGTTTTTCAATCAAAATGTTTGGTTATTATCTTCTTTATCTTTTTTTTCGATTCTGAATATGTTGGTTAGCGTGAAAATCTTGATTGATATATTGACTATTTTGTCACTAAAATAACTAAAATCCCTCAATATAAACGAAACGATTTTCAAGCCTTATGAAAAATCATGTCACAGATATGGCCCCTATCAAAGGAACCACTCCATATATGCCCAGAACCACATTTGGAGCTATTATTTATAACAATGCTAAAGGAATAAAAATAAGAAAAAATGGAAAATAAAATTTTAAGACTTACTACATCTTCATTGTTTGCTCTTCAAGGAGCATTTGCGATATTTTGGTCTCTGTATATGTATTTAGAAGTCAATCTGAGGCTAACAGAAATGTTTGTGATAGGCTGCATTTTATTGCTGTTTGCCTTGTTGTTCAATTTTAGAAAACCAATAATAAAAAAAACCGCCTATGCTGTATTGGTGCTTTATACTATTTTTTTTGATGTTTGTGGGATTATGTTGATAGGGGTTGCCAGTCCTGTAATTTGGATTGCATGGGTTATATTCTTTTTAATCGTTTCAAATTCGGCTCTAATATTGCTTCATTACCTTTCGATACAAATGACAACACTTTTGGTTTTGTCCATGATAATACTTGCCATCAGTTCAATGCTTTGAAATCAACAGGCAAAATTTATGACATTTTTAAAAGGATATGAGATATTTGTGAACAGCCACGTCTATCAGTTAAGATTGATTTGTGAGGCGGTTTGTGATTTGGAAAAGAGAAAATAGAGAGGAATTGTTTGTGTTTCTTCCGGATAAGCACTACCTTTAGGTAAAATTTAAATCTGCTATGAAACTGCGATTGCTTTTTATTGTCATTCAGCTGTGTATCGCCGGCGGAGCGTCGGCCGACGATGCCGACCGCCTTATTGCCGACTTCGACAGAAAGGCGGATGTGGCTTCTGCCAATAAGTTTTTTGAGTTTCTCGACCGTCGGGAGTTCACCGACAGCAAAATAGTGTTTTCAAATGCAGTGCCCGCCGACTCTCTGCGTCAGCAAACGTGGTATTGGGCGGCGGAGTGGTACTATGACTGCCAGAACTATTCACTTGCCAGGGACTATGCCAAGCGGGCATTGCCGCTTATGCGCTGGCCAAACCTTGATAAGTCGTGTTGTTTGAATCTTCTCGGCATTATCCATGTGCGTCTTGGCGATTTCAAGACGGCGGTGGAGTATGCCAAGCGGTGTGTCGACATTGATATCCGTCTCAATGATCCCGACCGCGTTTCATCGAGTCTTAACACTCTGGCGGGAGCGTATATGGCGGCAAACCAGCCTCAGGATGCCGAACGCTACATCCTGCGTGGGCTTGAATATGCCGAGCGTGCCGGCAATCCATCGCGTAAGGCAGTGCTGCTTGGGATGGCTTCCGAAATTTATTATAAACTTGGCGATTACAGCAAGTCGGTCGATTATGCCGACCGTGCCTACCGCCTTGATTCTATCGGAGGGCGCGAGGCGAAGATGGCAGTGCGACTGTCGCAGAAGGGCACCGCGCTTGTCGGTCTGAAGAAATATGCCGAGGCCGAACAGGTGCTTCTTAAAGCCATAGCCGGGCTGCGGGCCTCGGGCAACGTCCATTCGCTTGCCATCAACCTTAACCAGTTGGGATTTCTGATGCTCAGACAGGACCGTGAGCGCGAGGCAGTGGGCTATTTCAGCCAGGCAGCCTCGTTGTTTGGCAAAATGGGCGACCTCTATAATCTTGTGAATTCACATAAGGGCCTGTATGAGAGCTACTGGTCGATAAACCCCGACAGTGCGCGGATAGAGCTGGAGCATTTCAATGCGCTGCGCGACTCACTGTATTCCACCGCCACCGCCGACGCTCTCGCCCGCTACAAGACGGAGTTTGACACCGACCGTCTGCGCGAGGAGGTGGAGCAGATTCACAGTGCCCGTCACCGCGACATCGTGGTTGGCGTCTGCGTGCTGGCTGTAGTGGTGCTGGCTGCCGTCGCAATCCATCGGAGAAGGATGCGCCGTTATCGCGCCGAGATGCTCGCGCTGATTCGCGATGTGGAAAGCCTCTACGGCACGCCCGAACCGGAAAAAGCGCCGACTGAAGCGGCAGAAAATTCGTTTGAGCGCATGGTTGTCGACGTGGTGCGGCAAGGACTGGCAAGCGGAGATGACATCAGTGTCTCCGCCATTGCCTCGCGGCTGAATCTCGGAGAGCAGACCTTCCGCCGGCGTTTTGTGGCAGAGACAGGGAAGCAGCCCAAAACGTTTGTGACGGCGATACAGATGGAAATGGCGGCGCGCCTGCTTGCGTCAGACACGACGGTGCCTGTTGCCGAGGTGGCTCGCGCATGCGGCTTTGACGATGCCAGCGCGTTCTCCCACGCATTCAAGAAGGCATATTCCTGCTCGCCCACACAGTTTCGCCAGAAACGTGCCTGAACACGCTTTTTTCAAGGGTTGAAAAGTATTTACAAAAGAATGTAAGATATTTACAAGTCTCTGAAACACATACGGTTGTAAATTTGTGGCCAGACAACAAACAATATGATCGTATGGAGAAAGACACTAATGCACACCAGCCATCGGCAACTTCTGGAAGGGAGCCGTTGCCGGAACACGTTTTGCGGACACGCAGGGAATTTGTCGACCTTGTTGCCAAGATTGTCGCGGATGCCATCCCGTCGCATCGCTACGATGTGGTGGGCATAGCGGAAAGACTTGGGCTGTCGGAGCAAACCTTCCGCCGGCGGTTGTATGTCAGCACCGGATATACGCCGAAACAGTTTATCACGAGCATACAGATGCGCGAGGCAGAGCGGCTGTTGTCGGAATATCCCGACGCAAAGGTAAAGGATGTGGCATTCAAGTGCGGCTTCGACGAGACAAGCCCGTTCTCGAAGGCATTCAAGAAATGGAGCGGGTACGGCCCGTTGGCATTCCGCAAGCAAAAACGGATAGAGGAAAGCGAGGACTGGATGCGCCTGCTTGAAAAATACAAATGACGCAGGTGAATTTGTAAGAATTTTACAACAATTAACTTGCTGATTGTGTGTAGATTTGCATTTTGAAGGGATATAGACATGAATGAATCCTGGATAGAACCTAAAACATAACCTAAAACATAACCAACAAAAAACTATATGAAAAAGAATTACAACCACAAACAGGCGCGATGGCTGTTGGTCGTCGCGACCCTACTGGCATTGTTCGTCGCCAGACCGGTGAAAGCCGAAGACAATGTCTACAATGGCGACGGCTATTCATTGAAGTATATAGCTATTAAGAATCCACCGGAAGGCGAGGAGAAGCGTGCGATTGTCATAGGACTGACAGACGGCACACTGGATTATACAGGACATGTCAACATCCCATCGAAGATTGAAAATCTGCCGGTGCGCCACATCGGAGTGTATGACCGGATGTCGAACAGGGTTGGCTTCCCTAAGGTTTCGAGCATCGACATTCCATCATCGGTGCGGACAATAGGCAGGGGAAGCTTCTATGGCAACTCCAATCTGACCAATGTCAAGATTGCCCGCGGAGGATTGACAGAGATTCTCTCGGAGGCATTTCGGGGGTGTGTCGCGTTGAAAAACATAGAATTGCCCGGAACGTTGAAAAGCATCGGATCGAGTGCGTTTGAGTCTTGTGAAGGATTGGAGAGCATCGTGTTTCCAGAGTCGGTCACCGATCTTCAAGGATGTCTTTCCAACTGTACGTCGTTGACAGAGGTGGCTTTGCCAAAGTCGCTGACCACTTTCGGCGCCGGAATGTTCATAGGATGCACATCGTTGAGGAGAGTCGTTGTGTGGGAAGGCGGCGCCGGCATGTCGGCGCCGGCTGCATATCTGAAAATCCCAGCCAGCACGTTCCTCGGGTGCAAGAATCTCGAAGAGGTGGTGTGGAATGCCCCAATCACTGAAATCGAAAAGAATGCGTTCAACAACTGCGAGAAATTGAAAAATTATCCCGATATGTCGAATGTGAAAATAATCAGGGAGGAAGCGTTTTCTTATAGCGGCATAGAGACGTTTACAACGCCGGCGTCGATGGAGCTTATGGACCGCCCGTTTACTCATAGCCATTGTCTGGAGTCGGTCACGATTACCCATAAAATGGACGTCTATGGATACCTTGCATTTGCCGACTGCCCAAAACTCACGTCGTTTGTTTTCCACGACGACATTGAAAACCTCAATGAAGCTTGGTATATGTTCAGCGGTTGCACGTCGCTTGAGGAAATCCGTCTGCCAAAGAAATTGAAGAAAATAGACCGTTACATGTTTGATGGCTGCACAAACCTGAAGAGGCTTTATATAGGCGATGCTATTACTGAGATAGAGACAGGGTCTGTCTATGGCACGGCTCTTGAGGAGCTTCATATAGAAGCGGCAACACCGCCAAAACAGATTGTGTCGGAAGGAGTTATCAACAATCCTCCTTTTGACAAATTTGCCTATGAAAACGCTACTGTCTACTGCCCCGATGCGAAGGCCTATTATTCCAACTACATGTGGCAGCGATTCAAAAAATACAAACTCCCGGAAGCGTTTAAGTACACCGAGGTTGAGGGCGGCTATTCCGCAACCTACAATCTCTTTGATTATGTCAAAGACCCAACAACAGGCATCGATTATGGCGAGCTGTTTAGAAACGCATATCCCGACGGTAAGCTTGTCGTGCCTGACACCTACAATGGAAAGCCCGTTGTAGAGATTGCCGACAATGCATTCTATTATAGGCTCAACAATATAAGATACACATTGCAGACAAATATCAGCGAGGTGGTTTTGCCGGAAACGATAAGAAAAGTAGGCAAAGAAGCGTTCTACTATCTTACAGATATAAAGAAGGTCAATATGCCGTCGTCGCTCACCGAAATCGGAGAAGATGCATTCTGGAGCACCGGAATTTCGGAAGTGATTCTTCCCGACGGGCTGAAGACGGTGGGCAGAAACGCGTTCCAGTATTGCAACGACCTTATAAAACTGGTGATTCCGCAGTCGGTGGAAAGCATCAGCGGGAACGCTTTCTACTGCAGCTCTTATTCAGGAAATAAGATTTTGGAAATAATCTGCCATAATCCTACTCCTATACCGCTCTCCGAGCAGTTTGCAAACACGACATACAGCAAGCTGAGGATTCCTTTCGGCAGCAAGGACGCATACTACGAAGCAGACTATTGGCGCGATTTCTTCACGAAAGGCACTGTAGTTGTGGGCGTCGGCGAGCAAACGCTTGCCGCCCTGGAAATCACCCCGACGGAAGAGATGCAGGAGGGCGAATTCACGGTGACCATCAACAACAGCAACGAGGGAGCCGTGGTGAGATACTACATTATGAAGGATTGGAAAATGTTTAAGGAAATTTCGGAATATACCGGACCGATCACTATTTCGGAAATAGGCAACATCGACATCTATGCAATCGCCGAGAACGGCGACAAATGCTCGCCCGAGGCGCATCAGCATTATTACGTCGAGAAGAAAACCAACAGCCCTTGCGGTCTTGTGACATTCTGCGGAATGAACGTCAAAGACAAGGCGTTTGCTGCAAAGTTCGGCAAGAGTGTTGCGTACAGGGAGACAAAGGACGCCGGCGTGCTGACGTTGAGCTATGCCGACATCAACGCCGCCGACAACGGCTACAACACGGGCATCAACGCTATGGACGGGACGCTGATTGTTGAGCTGGTGGGCAACTCTACTATCGCAGCCGAAGCCTACGGCATCACGATGGGTACACAAGGTCCGGGCATCGGCGGCAAGGGCGGCAACCTGATTGTCCGCGGCACGACCGGCTCGGAAGTGCTGACTTTCAACATCTCCGACAAAGGTATGGGCATCTATGCATATCTTGCCGATGTGACAATCGAAAACTGTACGGTTGTTGTCAACGGCGCGCGTGATGGCATAGTCATGAAGTCGGGCCACGGCGATGGCTATCTGACCGTGCGCGGCAAGAATACCGTGCTTAACCTCAACGGCAGCAATGCCGCTATGGAAAATGTGTCGGACCTGATGCTTGAAGACGGCTTGGAGATTGTAGAGCCGGAAAATGGATATTTCAGTTATACGGGTTCTGGCGGCACGGTGTTTGACCCCGGCACCAAGGCGGTTGCCACCCATGTGGTTATCCGTTATGTCGACAATGGACTCCAAAGCCCGATGTTCTCGCATCGCGCCACAACATTTGCCGAGCCGTTTGAGCTTTACATCTACAACCCCAACGTAGACGGAAAGAAGAACGAACGTGGCACGGTCATCTATAAAGTTGTTCCGGCGGGCATAAGCGACCCAAGCCTCATAAAGGAGCAGCCGTATTACGGCAAGGGCATCCTGATTGAAGAAACGTCGACGGTATACGCTTACGTTGTTGACGGCAAGGAACAGAGTGAAACGGCAGTGGTCGAGTATGTATACGCACCCAATGTGCCGCAGATTGAGAAAGAGCAGACAACCGACTTCGGCAACGACCTCACCGACAGCGACGGCAATGCCTTGACGGTGGAAAACGTAGTGGTCAACAACGTGTACTACAACCTCCCGGCCGACAGCGGCAACGGCTACGACACTGCAGGAAAATGCGTTGTGGTCAACACACCGATGTCGGAAGACGCGTTTGTCGGCAATGACTCTCCGGCGACACCGTCGGAAGGCGACAATTTCGAATGGTTCAATGGAATGATTGTGGTTGTCGGCGGAACAGGAACCGTTGAGATTACCTGCGAGACGGTAGGCACTATGGTTCTTGCCGTGAGAAAGGGCAATGACGAGCCTGCGTATTATACGCAAAGCTCGGAAAACACCGTTGTGGTAAACTACGATAACAGCACACCGGAATATCTGTATATCTACGCTGTGGATACGGCTGCGGGAAAGAAAAAGACGCGTGAGGTGTTGGCAGCCGCAGACTGCCTCAAGATTTACGGAATGAAGGTGACTCCGACCACGGTTGTGACAGGTGTTGAAAGCATCTTTGAGGATTCTGAGACACCGGGAGAACGCGTGATCTACGACCTCAACGGCCGCCGTTGCACGGAGCCGCTCGAGCCGGGCGTGTATATCGTGAACCGAAAGAAGGTGATTATAAGATAGCCTGATAAGTACAACCGATAGAAGAGATGCGCGTCAAGCGCCGGCACATCCCGGAGTTTGACGCGCATTTATTTGTTTGTTTGTTCAACAATGTCAAGCCAAGTCGCTGTAATGGCGTATACGGCGCAGGTTGTAGTCGAGGATGATGTTGCGGTGGCAGCAAGGGAAGTCGCCCATTATGCTGCGCTGCGGTCTCACGTTGTCGTATCGGCTTTTCTGGTGGCGGTAGTCGTTGTGCGCGCGCAGGATGGCACGAGCGTTTGCAAAATCCATCTTCGCCATGAAAACGAAGAAAGCCAGAGTGTCGTACAGCCGTCTAATCAAGAGCATCCGTCGGCCTTCGCGCGGCGGCAGATTCTTGTAGAGCAGAAACAGATTGTTGCGGAAGTTGAGGTAGGTTTTCTTCGGGTTTGACGCCGGCAGGCTGCCGCCGCCAAGATGGAACACCACGCTCTGCGGAATGACCCGTATCGCCTGTCCGCGCTGGTGCAGACGCCAGCACAGGTCGATTTCCTCCATGTGGGCGAAGAAATCCTTGTCGAGACCGCCAGCAGCGAGATATTCCTCCGTGCGCACTGTCAGCGCGGCACCTGTAGCCCAGAAAATGTCGGTGATGTCGTTGTATTGTCCGTTGTCGGTCTCCACGGTGTCGAATATTCGTCCGCGGCAGAAAGGATATCCATGCTTGTCGATGAACCCCCCCGACGCACCAGCATATTCAAATTTCGTGTGGTCGGCGTCGCTCAGAATCTTAGGCTGGCACGCAGCCACTTCCGGGTGTGCCTCCATATATTCGTATAGCGGACGTATCCATTCCGGTGTCGCGGCAACATCGCTGTTGAGCAGCACGCTGTAGCGGTAGCCCAGTTTGCGGATTGCACGGTTGTAGCCTTCGGCATATCCGTAGTTTTTGTCGAAGCAAAGAGTGCGCACATCAGGAAATTCCTGCTTCAGCACGCTTAGCGACTCGTCGGTGCTGCCGTTGTCGACCACCACTACGTCGGCAATGTCGTTGCTGTTGGCAGCCACCACCGACGGCAGGTAACGGCGCAGCAGCGCCGCACCGTTCCAATTGAGTATGATTATTCCTACGGGTTTCATTTTTTATTCAGTTTGCGGCGCCAGCGGTTGTGCGACCACAGCCATGCGTCCGGTTGGCGCAGTATTGTTTGTTCGAGCAGAAGGGCGTAGCGGTCGGTCACGAAATTCTCGTCGGTCTCCGCCACATTGTCGGCGATAGGCACAATCCTTGCGCGGTAGTGTCCGCGGCTGGTGCGCTCAACGTCGGCATACATAGCCGCCGCCTTCAGTTTGCGCAGCAGCATCTCCGTGCCAGAGATAAACGGAGTGTCCTGGTTGAGGAAACGTATGCTGTGGTGCCCGTCGTTATGGCTTGGCTTCTGGTCGGAGATGAATCCGGTGACAAATACTCCGCCGTTGTGGCGAGCCTGCAGCAAAGCGCGCAGCACACCGTTTTTCGGGATAGAAGTAGAGTGGAAACGTTTGCGCAGATTGAACCAGAATCGATCGAACCACTTGTTGCGCAACGGGCGGTAGACCTGTGAATACTCAACATTGTCGGCGCGGTATACCCACAGCGTTATCGACGTGATCCATTCCCAGTTGCCGAAATGCGAGCAATACAAGCCTATCGACCGTCCGTCTTTGGCGATGCGTTCCACGTGCTCAATGTCTTCAAACACCATGCGTCGTCGCATCTCGTCGTCGCTGATGTGGAGCAGCTTTATCGTTTCGACAAACACGTCGGTGAAGTTGCGGTAGAAGCGCTTCACGATGTCGCGACGTTCCGCCTCCGTCTTGTCGGGGAATGCCGCGGCAATATTGGCTTCGACCAGCCGTCGGCGGTAGCGCACCACAGACGCAGCCACCCAAGCCAGCGCGTCGGACAGCGCATAGAGCGCGCCGAACGGCAACAGAGCCACAGCGTGCAGCAGCAGCCAAAGAGGAGAGTATGCTATGCGTTGCAGAGTCGTGCTCATACGATTTCAGCTTTTATAAGGTCGTCATGTCCGAGAGGCTCCACAAGGCGCACGTTTACGATAGTGTTGCTAAGCCGCGTGTCGGCAGGCATCGCCACACGTAGGTAGTTGTCGGTGAAACCTTTCATCAGTCCGTCGTCGTCGACAGCGTGCTCAAACAGCACCGGGCGCACCGTGCCGAGATATTTTTGCGTGAATGCCGCCAGTTTGCGGTCAGACAGCGCCATCATGCGCCGAGTGCGCAAATGCTTGGTGTGCTGGTCCACGACGTATGGGATTTTCAGCGCCATCGTGTCGGGACGTTCGGAGTAGGAGAACACGTGCAGTCGAGTGATGTCGAGGCTGTCGACAAACGAGCGCGAATCCTCAAAAATCTCAGGAGTTTCGCCGCGCATACCCGTAATAAGATCAACTCCGATGAAAGCGTCAGGGATGAGGCGTTTAATTGCAGCCACCTTGTCGGCAAACAGCTGACGGTCGTAGTGGCGGCGCATCAGTTTCAGCATCTCGTCGCTTCCCGACTGCAAAGGGATGTGGAAATGCGGCATGAAATGCTTTGAACCGGCGCAAAATTCAATGACATCGTCGGTCAGCAAGTCGGGCTCAATCGAAGATATGCGATAGCGCTCGATGCCCTCCACAGAGTCGAGGCAGCGCAGCAGGTCGATGAAACGTTCGCCCGTGTCATATCCGAAGTCGCCGATGTTTACTCCCGTGATTACAATCTCCTTGCCACCGTCGGCGGCAGCCCGACGAGCCTGTTCGGCAAGGTCGGCAATCCGTCCGCTGCGGCTGCGTCCGCGGGCTCGGGGAATAGTGCAATAGCTGCAATAATAGTTGCAACCGTCCTGCACCTTCAAGAAAAATCTGGTGCGGTCGCCTCGCGAGCACGAAGGGATAAACTGCCTGATGTCTTTCAGCGCAGTCACTTTCACCGTTGGCTCATGGTCGGCATACCAGCGGTCGACAAAGTCGGCTATTTCTGCCTTTTGGTCGTTTCCCACCACGATGTCGACGCCTTCGATGTCGGCCACCTCCTCGCTGTTCAGCTGGGCATAGCATCCCGTCACCACCATCACGGCATCCGGGTATCGGCGCGACAGTTTTCGGATTTCCTGTCGGCATTTCTTGTTAGCCAATTCCGTCACCGAGCAAGTGTTGACCACGCAAATGTCGGGCGTCTCGCCTGCCTGCACAGGTTGTGCACCACGGTCGGCGAGAAGCTTGCCGATGGTAGAAGTCTCGGCAAAGTTAAGTTTGCATCCCAACGTGTGGAATGCCACCTTCTTATTGTCAAAAGTTGTATTGTCTATCATTTGAGTACAAAGATAGTGCAAGCCGAGAGAAGAGCAAAACAAACTTGTTTGATTTTGCACAT
>ENA-ORMS01000658-ORMS01000658.1-human-gut-metagenome-genome-assembly--contig:-NODE-658-length-32912-cov-3.423715_pt1 | contig 32912 bp, 32 predicted proteins | sample MGYA00242104_ERZ508997 | MGnify/ENA primary metagenome ERZ508997 (study PRJEB26280, sample SAMEA2338704) | human gut metagenome | biome: human gut; feature: human-associated habitat; material: faeces... | reverse complement strand
ATTATATTTATTTACTATCTTCTTAATTGTTTTCTTTTTTATTTTTTTATTTAAAAGAAAATTTTTGATAATCTTTTTGACTTCTTCGGGAAAGGACTTTCCAGAATAGCCGTAGTAAAAAGAGACCATATCTAAAAATTTCTCATTCAGAATAAAATCTCCGCTTCTTATCAAATTCGATACAAAAAAAGTTGAAATTCTTTTTGCATCGAACTTGTCAGGGGATTCTCCAATGTCTTCTAAATTATTTGTATTCATATTTTTTATCCACGTGCAAAAATATAATACAAATATGCGACATAATATGTCGCTGCCATGTATTACTCCGGAGATGCTAATACGATATCCAAATATCCAGCCTTAAATTATAAACCCGCAATAAGTACAATATATAAATAGTATTGCCATAAAGCAGGCAAATATTCGACTATCCAATAAATCAGCCTTGATTATAAGTATTGATACTTGCAAATAAAATTTTAGAATTGGACTAATAATTATTGTTGGGCATATTGCTAATCACATTATAAAATAAGACAAAAGTGTTAGACAGAAAATTGCGAATTTGGAGATGTCCGTTGAGCGTCTATGTTAGTAAAATTTTTGGAACAAAATGCGCCTTTTTTAAAAAATTCAAAAAAATTCTTTAATGTGCAATAAGATGGATGCCCTACAGGCCTGTTTCTTCTTGCGAATGGATTTTTTGAAATGTCGCGCAAGACACTTTTTCTCTATTGATGGATTCCCTGCAATATTACGCATTAGAATTAGGTTAACTGAAACATCATTTCAACACCCATTTATTTCTCATGCCTGCCGGATGGACTTCTTGTACAACTACCCACAGATCTTGAGCCGCACCACACGCATTTGTCTTGACCGTGCCCATGCTTATGAACCTTGTATGGGCTTCTAGTACAACTACCATATGCATGGCTACCACAATATACGCATTTCTCTGAATCGCCTATGTGCACATGGATCTTGATAGGACTTCTAGTGCAGCTGCCATAGGCGCTGGATCCGCAATACTTACACTTGTCCGTTTCATTTTCTGCACATAGAACCGTAGAAAATAAAATTGATGCAAATATAAAAGATAAATATCTCATTTTAAACTTATATTTTATTGTAACGTTCATATTCGTTCATTCGCAGGTCACGAACTAAAGATTTACGTATGTATTCCATGTAGCTTAGAGGAACGTAAGGCTGTCCGGCACGAGTTGACCCTATTGAGTCAACTACAACTTTCCCGCTATAAATATATATTTTCAACTTTGCATGCTGGGAGCCGTTTAGTTGTTCGACTACAATAGGGTTGCCATCGTCCAAAACATTCCACCTTCTCTCCCGCAATACTTTCATTAAGACCGAATGAATGTCTGCCTTACTCGCCTGAATATCACCTATGACAATCTTAGGGCTTCCATTCTCACCAAACATTAGGCTATTATCCGTAGTATTTGTCGTACAACCGCACATAAGAAGCATTAAATACAGAAACACGACTTGAACTATTTTATTTTTTCTCATTTTCTTCAATTAATCTTATTATATCTTTTGCTCTTTGAATAGACCATTCGGGCTGTTTTGTTGACTCAAGCGTTTGATTAGCCCAATAAATTGCTAAATCAGCGTCTTGCATTTCATAGAAGCATTTCGCCAAATTTGCTTTTGCATAGGGAGTGTCTTTATTTATAGAAATTGCTTGAGCATAAAACAATATTGCGCAATCCCAGTTACCCTCCTCCTCGTAAGTTCTGCCAATCAGATTGAAAATAGTATCGGAAACTGAGTCCACCAACGAACACAATCCGTATTCTCTAACTTTGGCAAAGTTCGGTTGGGAACTTGAGAACTCTGCAAGGGCGGCATCAGCATATTTATTTTCTTTTGTAGAATTCTCAAAACTAATTGATGATTTTTTTTCCGATAATATTTTGACTATCGGTATTTCACTGCCAGTATCAACGCAAGGAATGATAGTTCCCGCAGAAGCAGTCAATGGAAGCTCTATATCAGATAGAAACGCAGCACATGATTTATATCCCCTTTTTGATATTTCACCGACAATTTTTTTAAACACACTATCAATTCCCACAAATGCTTCAGCCGCTGAAATAAGCCCATTATCATCTATCTTTTCAACCTGCAAGGTACCAAAGTTTTTTAATATCCACGATTCTGGTACTGATTTTAAAGGAAGTTTCTGATAGCAGTCCTCAATCTTACTTGTCTCTGGAACCAACCTAACTCCTGGATATCCTAAAATTTTGGCAACTTCAAAGCGCAACAATCTATTGCCTTCCAGACCATCAATAAGACGCTTTGTGTCATTTTTTAAGTCAATAGCGGGGAAATTCTCCATGTTCTCTTCCGGGATTTCCAAAACACAACACGCACGCCCGTCTTTTAAAACGAGAGATCTTACTATCTTCGCATTTTTTATAGTTCCTGAAATATAATCACAAAGAAAATTATCCCTAACTTTATCCGCTATGGGGCCAAGTTTGTCAGGCAGTGAGATTTTTTGACTAATAACATATCTTGCGAATTCATTCTGAGCACCTAATTCAGCTCTTGTCATTGCATTTTTTTCTGAAATGCTGCTGTTCGAATATATTCGCGCATAAGATACAATATAAAAATAATTACCTTTATGGTGTATTTCTCCAAATACTTGGCTGCTGGGAGTGCCCAAAAGCATTCCAGCAACCAGTATAAAGATATTAGAAATCTTCACTTTCTATACTCTGGGTTTTGTATTTACTCTGATCTCCTGAAAGACTTTGTGTAGATCCAGACCTTTGATGAGTAGAAGATCTGACGGATGAGCCACTCTGTTTTTTTGCGTTAGTGCGCCCTCCCCTGTTGGTAGTTGCGTCGCGCATTTGCTCTCTGGATATATTTGCAGTATCAGAAGTTTTTATACTCCACATCCGGACTACGCCACAAATTATTGAGTCTGAGCGAGGATCCGTTATACTCCATGAACGGATAGTAGAAATACCAGAAATCTTAAGAGCGTCTGCCTGCGTCTCTATTTTCTTTTTCATGCTATCATCTAATGCCATCTCAACTGCATTATCGAGATACTCCTTTGAGTTCTCCATCATTTCCTTCTCTCCGGCGTACACCACGGTTTCTCCTGCAAAGTTTCTTATGTATTGGTCTGCCTCCAAGACAGCTTTTTCATAGGCCATATTTTTCGAGGTAGCGCTTTTACTTCTTGCTTTAGATTGCCCGTATGAAAGGATTACTATATTTCCATCTTCATCAGATGTCATTTGTATCCCCATGGACGAATATAGTTGCGATAACTTGAGCTTTTTAATCCAATCGCGAATTGGTTCTCCTTTTCTGGGCTTCACCTTCGGAACATCTCCTCTCCCGTTAATTGCTCCAGCCAGAAGCTTTGTGTTGTCGGAATAATACGCAACTACAACAATCTCACGGTCTTGTTCGAAAATCTTGGATGTTATAAGGGCCCCCACTTGCGATTTTGCAATGCTTTTTACAAAATTCTCATAAGAGCTCTCGTTTATTAAATCTTCTATGATAGGCTCTGCTTTTTTCGACTCCAGAGTAATTCCTTCTTTTTCAAGCGCGTTGTCGAGTTTCTTGTTAACCAGCGCCATGGTCTTGTCGATAATTGATGGGGAAATTCCTGCTTCCGCCTCTGCCTTGGCCTTTATTGATTCCGCAGACTCCGGCTCAGACAAGATGTTCTTTGCGCGCGTTGATATTTCCTGTGAAAAGTATTTTGCAACCTCGGCCTTTGCATCGAGCATGGCCTTGTTGTAGGCGTTTATGCGGTAAAGCTGGAAATTTTTATCGGAAGGCGAAACATCTATTGTAGAAGACACAATTGCGACATACCTGCCGCCGGCGTTCAGGCCTTGCTGCCATCCTTTTTTCGCGATATACTCGTCTGCCGATTTTCTGGCGTTGCCGACTGCTTCTGCAAGAGAATCAAGCTCTGATAAGAAGCTAAGGCTTCCGGCATCATTGCCGGACCGGTCGCCCTGCGGGGCAGGAGTTTGCTCCTGGTTGCCGACGGCTTGCGCAAACAAATATGCTCCCGAACATGTTGCGGCAATCAATGCTATTGCGATTTTTTTTACCATACAATATCCTTTTTGTTGGACAGTTTTTCTTGTTTCTTTTGAGAAGTTTTTTCCTTAAATATCCTGCACACTATTTCTTTTTCTTTGAATATTTCCGCTACTTTTTCCCAGTCGCCCAATATTCGCCCGTCGCTCGTTTTACCTTTTACGCGGATGATTTCCAGTTCGCCGCATTTCGTTTCTTTCCTTCCAAGCGACTCCCCTGTATACGGATCTTTTATAAGGTCACCCATGGCAAACATCTCGTATTTATCGCCCTCAGACACACTTTCTCCGCCTTGGTTTAGGACCACTTCACCGTCCTCTACGGCGACTACCCGCAGTGGGTATATATTGTCCATAACCTTTTTCAACGCCTCACCAGCAAATTTATTAAAAATTTCTACTATGGGAGATTCTATGTTCTTGGATAACTTTACTTTTGTGTTTATTATATTCGAAAATTTTATCTGGCTTGTGGCAACGTCTATAAACCTAATGCTTACGCTGCAGCCCGCATCGTTTACGGGGACTTTCAAGCCAGATAACTCCATTTTGACTTCCCTTTTAGAATATGTTAACGACTCTACAACTCCGACAACAATATAGTCAGCGCCAAGAACCTGGCCTAACTTACACATTTCCTCGACCGGAGTATCTGCATTGGCAATTGTAGATTTTTCATCCAAGATTTCATCCGCATACTCCCTGTCTAAGACGGTGAATTTCCTTGCCGCAACCATTTTATCTACAAACGCTTGTGTGCCAATTCTGGACACATCGTCGCCGGAGACATTTACACTATCCACGCCATATTTATCTTTTGCCGCTTTAAATGGGAATACAGCAATTCTAAGCCTATTTGCGCCGGAGCCTTGTTTATAGCGGGCAATTTTTGCGTTTATAACTGCTTCTTTCAAACCGTCCCCTACATCTGTCACCGATACTATCTCATACGATGCCACAACTCCCTTTGTCGCAGATGCAACCCTTTTTTGGAGCTTTTGACTAGAAAAAGATTCGTTGTCTGAAATGCTTTCCACTGCGTCCAATTGGCTCTTTGTTGAGATTGCAAGCCCATTAACTTGGGAGACGCACTCTATTATTGCTGACTCCACCGCAGCGTTTTCGCTTGCACCGCGGCCCACGCCCTTTGTATCCAGATACTCTATTTTGCCAGCGCCAACCGCAATAGTCGCAAAGCAGGCGCAGAAAAAAGAAACAATCACTTTCTTCACAGCAATCCTTTACCTCTTAATTTATCTATAATCTCCTCAGCAGCATCTTTGGCACAGTTAGCAAGTGCATTTTTCTTCGCTAAGGATTGGTCTGAGCCAATACCCTTAATTGTAATAGGCCGCAACGAAGTCACAATCTTGGGCAACTTGCCTTCGATATTATAAATTTTTGCTGAAACAGTAGCGGATACAACTGGCTTGCCCGTAGCGGCGTGGATCTCCTTGGCACTTAGATCCACAGTGCCGACAACAATATATTTTATGGCAATTTCTGGATCTTTTAGCTCGCGCATAACCTTACGCCAAGTTGCAGGTTTTATCGACGTTCCTTTCCCATAGTCTTCCTGCATTAGATTAATTGATTCAAAGAATGAGCCATCGGAAATATTTTCCATTCCTTTTGAGGAAAATACGTCTGTAAGGAAACCTCCAAATTCTCCCCTGCTAATCTCATCTATTCTATATTCTTGAATATCGCTTTTATTTATTGTCGAACCGCCCGTAGTGCTAACGTTTATTTGCGACGATGATTCGGATGCCGAAACGGTGCCGTCAGATGATTCAGCAGAAGCGGAACCGGATTTTTCGCTTTGAGCTTGCGACACTTTGGTGACTTTTGAATCGAAAGATGTTGTTGACGCAACTTCCCTAGCTATAAAAAACACCGCTATATTGTTTTTTGCCATTGCGGAATTCTTGTCTCCATAGGAATCGCCGATATCGTTTTTTACTTTTGCATCGTCAACTATTGCCTCGATTATAACGGAGTACATTCTAGAAGCCTTGTCCATTTTCTCTTTGGCAACATTGTATCTTATTATATATCGGTCAGGGTTTGAAAGGAACTGGGCTCGCTTTTCTTCAAATAGTTTTCTGGTTGCCTCGGGGAGAGTATCCGCGTAAGCCAATACTGCGTTTGATTTAGCTTTATTAAGCGCGTGAACTCTTTCCTCTTCATCAGGCGAAGATTTGAATATGCCGTCAGAATATTGGTAATCCCCTTTGCCAATGACCATCGATTCTGCATACATGAACACGGGCAAAAACAAAACAATAGATACAAGTAAACTCTTAATCGCTTTCATATTATCTGCATTTCTCAATTATTTCAGAAAATCCGCTAAATTTCGCATCTGTCTTAAGCCGTTCACCTGCAGATTGCGTAAGCATTATAAGCACCTCTATATATTCGGCTTCAAACGGCCAGTTTTTCTCTTCGCCAGCTATATATATGGCAGAGTTGCCCTTCCCGATAGTCTTGTTGAACACGACTTCATCCTCTATATCCCTGACCGACACCAAGTAAGACGCCCCAAAAAAGTAAGTTCGTATTCCCCTACGCTCCTCCGCGATTTTCGACAGAAGCTTCCTAAGTGATATATCGATTTTATAAGTGGATCGCGGTGCTTGCAACAACAGCTGATTTGTTAATTTATCCGACTCTATATATCCGTCTGCCATAACATAAAATATTTCAGAACCATCGTAAGAATAGGGGATAACAGGAATTTTAAAATTTTTGTAGATATATGCGTTGAACAAGCTGGCAATAAATTCCTTGGCTTCATCCTCGCGGAACCCCATTTTCAGCACATTATCGATAGTTTCTGGCAATATATTAACCTTTGATACCCCTATCGATGATGAATGCACGCGCTCTGGATTTATATTCGATATTGTTTCAATGAAGAAATCGAATATATTCAAATTTTGAGAATTCACAATGAAGGCATCGGCTCCATATATTCTCTCAAAGATAGCTCTTATGTGGGCCTCATCGGGGCGATTATCGCATATTTCTGAATATGATATTATAAACGGATGCGAAGCTAAAATAGATTTTGTCTTGAAGTCAAAAAACATTGCTTCCGCGACAATAAATATTTCCAGTTTGAATTTTTCGAACCCTGACAGTTTTGAAATATAATATTTCTCGAAGTCTACAACAAAAGCTAAACTCGCGGAGTTTCGTTTTGTCGATCCGAGATCATCAGTCAAAATGCTGAAATTTGAGTTATTGTATTTGGACAGTTTATCGGCCAGAATTTTATTTAAAGAATTCTTTTTGGCTAATTCCCAAGAAAAGGGGAAGCGTTTTGCCGCATTATTCTCACCGGCTGCCTTCCCGGCAAACACAATGCCAGAGTTGACAACCTCCATTCCTACAGCGAAATGGGTTATAAAGAGGGTAAAAATAAGCAACAAAACGCTTCGCATAAATTAGTCTTCTAGATTTGATTCTTTTGCAACTCTATCGCCGACGGCTTTCACATCTTCCATGCTAATTCCGTTTTCCGTGGCGTAAACAGTGTATGCATCAATGGTAACAGCAACATTCTTAACGTCGGTTCCCATTGCGTCCGCCAAGCTTGTAAGGAATTCAAGCTCTCCAGCAGCACTGCCAAACGGGTTTGAAGCAACCTCTTTCTGAAGTGACTTAACATTTTGAAGAACCTTGTCCAATAGGATTTTCTCTTGTGCAACGCCGCCGATTAAATATCCGAGAGATTCTACGAATTCTTTCTTTGCAGCTTCAGAAGTAAGCTTTACCGCTTTATTCATTTCCGGCATTTTGCTACTTTCAAGAACCGCTTTTGTATCTTTCAGATTCTTTGAGGCATTTAGCTGATCCAATTGAGCCTGCATTTTATTGGCATCATCGTTGTTCCCTACGCATTTGGCAGCATGAATACGTGCCTGCATATATTTTGCGCAGATACCTTTATAAGACTTGAAGTCTGCGTTGTTAGACACGTCAGTGTCGCCACCGCCGAGTGTTCCGCATGACGCCAATGCCATTATTGATGCAGTCATTAATATAGCCTGATATATTTTTTTCATATTTATTGTCTTATATTTATATAGTTTTTGGATTAAATACTTTTATTACATAGAGTATTACGAATACTTATTTGCTTACTATTTACTTAAGTTGCTTATTTGGATTATAAATAGTTAGATTTCACAAAAACAATATCCTTATACAAAAAATTTTTTTTTAACGTGATAAATTTCTGTTCTCTGCGAATTACATACTAAAAGAACTAAAAAATATTGACATAAGTATTCGTAATACCATGGGAAACGAAATAATTTCAGCACAGATTTTACTCGAAAATAGCGGCATTACATTACTCGATGCCGCAAGATTAGTAAGGAATATTCTCGATTCACTGCCCAACGGGGCCCGCATTACACCCATTCACTTCTGTACGAAGGTAATAGATATAGGTAAGCGTAATATCCGCTCAAAAGAGGAAACTTTCTTAAATGGGTTCTATCAGTATTTAGAAGGAAAATGCCACTTGCGTTCAGATTCCATTCGGGATATCCGTTATCTCGGGAAACGTCTAATAAAGTCAAATCCAGAGCTTTCCAAATGCAATTTTTCCGAATTTAGCGTATCAGAATGCGAGAAATGGCTCGCTCAGACCTTCTCTACTCCGAGCCAATTTAACAAGGCGCGCACAATGCTTCATGGCGTCTTTGAATTTGCCCTACGCCGCGAATGGTGCGATAAAAACCCCATAAAGCTCATCGTGCGAAGAAGGATTATTGAGAAAGAAATATCTCCCCTTTCATTCCCACAGATTAAAAATCTCCTAAAAACGGCAAAAATGCCGAAGCATAAAGAATGCTTACCTGCTATCGGCCTTTTAATGTTTGCCGGTGTTCGACCGAGGGAAGTTCATAGGCTAACTTGGGAAGACATAGACCTTAAAGAAAATTCCATAACGATTCATTCGCTTTGCTCAAAGACTGGCGGCGTCCGTCAGGTAGAGATATGTTCATCATTAAAACGCTTGCTTGCGCCTTTTGCAAACTGCCAAAAGAATGAAAGAGTTTGCCCTAAAAACTGGCAAAAACGTTGGCGGGATATTAGGAATGACTCTGGCTTTAAAAACGTGTGGGTTCAGGATATTTTGCGTCATACCTACGCAAGCTACCATGCAAAACGCTTTAAAGACCTTCCACGTTTACAACTCAATATGGGGCATTACGACGTTTCGCTGCTGCGTTCCAGATATGTAAATATGCGCGGAATATCAAATACTGATGCAAGAAATTTTTTCAATTAACAATTCATTAAATATACTGTCTGAAATTTCGCGCATTATCCCTAACCTAAAACAAAAGTGTTAGACAAAAAGTCGCGAATCTGGAGATATACGCTTAAACGTCTATGTTAGTAAAATTCTTGGGACAAAAATGCGCCATTTTTTAATTTTTAAAAAATTTACATTTTTAAGACTTTACATGGGACTTCCTTGCATTCATAACATACGTACCTCTAAGGCGTTAGACGGTTCAATTGGGAAGCTGCAATGCGCTGAATATGGGCGGAAAGCGGCTTTTTTATTGTCTAACACCATTGCAGCGAAAAATGCCCATTTTTTTGAATTTTAAACCCAAGCTTTTCTCTAAAAAAGGCCGATTTTGGGAAAATGTGTTAGATAGTTTCCGGCAATTTTCGCACTTAAAAAGCCTTTATTTTTAGCCTCAAAATAGGCCTAAAAAGTGCCTAAAAAAAACGCTGCTTTTTACCCGCCTTTTCGATCATTTTTTAAATGGGTGTTATACGATCACCCTCTATCTGTGCCAAAGACTGCCAATTCGCCTCCGACACCTCTTTATTTGCAATATCCAAATTAAATGCTTTTTATGAAAAGATTATAATTAAACAATCTATTCGGAGATTACTTATTTACTTCAATTATCTCGCCCAATTTTTTCATAAACCTTTGTTTGTTCCTAGGCGAAACAAGAGTAAAAGATTCTTTTCCTGTCTTCTTATTTTTATAGACTATTTTAATCCTATCAATCGAACATGCAGGAGCGGAAAGCGCATTGTTAGATTCACAAAACGACTTGATATTTGCATATGCTATTTCAGTTTGGACAAATATTCCAGATTGTATATATAAACAGCCTTCCTTAAAAATGTATCTGCAGCGAATAAAAGCGTCGGCTATAAGTAAAAATAAGACAATTTCAAAAGCTAAGAACGAAAACGCAAATGACATTGATTTCGCAGAAGCAGTTTCTGTAGATTCTATACAAAGTTCAATACACGCTGCTATAACTATAAATCCTGCAAGTGATATAGTTAAACAAAGCCACGTATTTATTTTTGAATAGAATAGATTATCGGTATCGTTTCTAAATTTTCTTAGCACAACGGTTGTTATTGTTTTTGACTGTTTTGTTGTTCCTTAAGCCAAACTTGGTATATGCTTGAATCGATTGGAATCAGTTCTATTTTGCCGGTCCATTTATCCAATCTAAGACAAGCATCGCGCGATTTTCCTAATACTTGAATTTCATATCTTGAAGAAAGTGAGTATAATCCTGCAAGAATTAAGAATAACAAAGCAATTACAATTTTGAACACTTTCATAATTTTTTGATTCTGTTATTTATGTAAATTTATATTAAGATATATTTAATTTTATAGTGGAAAAGCGTGTGTTTAAGTAATGTTTTTTATAATATTACACCTAAGAAGTCAATCTATTTTTCGGTATGATGCAAAGAATAATAGATCTTTGTTAAAGCTCAATTCGCCTCAAATAACCCCTTATTTTGAAAGAAAATAACGAAGGAAGTTTCGCTATCCTTTGGGCATAAACTTTTGCGATTGCGTCTGTGACTTGGGGGCACTCTGCTTTTATCGCAATTTCGTACGGAACAAAGCCTCCGCTTTCAAGGCAGCTTGCAAGTATCCTATACAATTCAAGATGTTTTTCCTGCGAGCATCTTAACCTGAGCGTCCCTCTCCCATACCTTCCAAAAACCGGGAACAAATCCCAAAAATATACATGGTGGGTGTGATAGTTTTTAGCGCCCAGGCTAATTTTATCAAGTGCCGTAGTCCCGTGAGGTAAAAGCAACCTTTTATTAATTTCGCATTCAAGAAGAACTTTCTTTTAGATAATCGTCCAAGGGATTGTTTTCAGGGTTTATATGCTTCCTAAAAGTTCCTTACATTATGAGAAACTTAAAATTTCATTAAAACACAATTTTCAAGGATTACATATCCAAAAAACTTTATTTATTTCATTTGAAAATGCAATATCAGCAAGCTTTGAATCTCTACCTAAAATATAATCGACTTGTCTCCAAAATGCTTGTCGATGGTTGCGGATTTTCAAATGCGCCAATTCGTGTGCTATCAGATAATCTTGATGAGCTTCACCGATTAGAATTGACTGCCACTTGAACGCCAACTCCACCGGATAAGAGTGTTTGCAATAAGCGCTGCATCGATACCCATATTTTATAATGTGTAATTTTACCTTAGCTTTTAACATACGCCTTCGCGCAATGGCAATTAGTTTTGCTTTTAAATGTTCATGTGCCAATTTTAGCAGAAGTGAGTGCGCCTGGGTTAAATTGCGAGAATAAAAAACAAGCTCACCAGCAAAAAAATTCTTTTCGTAATTTACCTCTATATCATTCTTGCAAAATTTGATTTTAAAAGTTCTTCCAAAAACAAAAATTTCAGTCCTATTATAAAATAAGAAAAATAGGCTTAAAAAATTATAACACTGTTTTCTTATCCACGAACGAATTTTCCGGAGCTCCGCAGCTTTTACATCGTAAGGAGTATTCTGACATTTCCGCCAAAGCATTAAAAAATCGGGCTCTAAATAAAGCGTTTTCTCAAGCCACGGAAAATCTTTGAGCGCACTTGTGAACTCGGAAATTTCCCGTGGTTTTTTGAAAAACGCAATCGCTTCTTGGAATTGGCTATGCAACATCGTCTAAATCTATGTAATCTACAAAATCACGCCGTCTACTAAGGAATGCACTAGCGTCTCTTGAAAGTTCCCGTTCACTTAAAATTTTGTGTGTGTTGATTTCGTGCGAAGAAATATAGGTCAGTAAATTGTATAAGTCCCATACTCTAGTGGGAGTTATAATTTTTCTAAATATTTCTTCATGGCCGAAGTCAAATCCACCGTTTTGCGATCTGCATCCACCGAGAAGTTTACTTGATGAATATAACAGTCTATCTTTTATTTCAGAGAAGCCAGTCAATTCATACGCTTTGTCTTTATCGTTAATATGTTTGCGCAGTAAATTAGTAGCCGCATAAACCTCCTGGATAGAAGCTTGAGAATCCATTGCTTCTATGCACTTTTTAATATATCTATTTTTTCTAGAGTTTAGAAGCTCCGTTGAGATGTTTAAGCAATCAGAGAGCTTATTTTTATATGTCCATATTGGAGTTCTCTCTAGCGACATTGCGCCATTTGCGCAAACCAATCGTACATATTCTTCATCTAGGGTAAGTTTGTTGAAATCCCATGTAAAAATTAAGTTAGACATATTTAGTTCTTCGCCCTTGAATTTCACAATTTCAGGATCCTTATTTTTTAAATGTATAGAAATTTCATAAGGATTGTTTGATATACTTGTAATATCATCAATTTTATATTTATTTCTATCGCAAAAATGTTCAACTGCTTCAAATAAAGTTATCGGAGGAATAAATTCTTCTGTTGTTTTTTGGCACCGTACGATTCTCCCATTATCATCAGCGAACAACAAAACGCTTTTATCCATACTTTTTGAGAGCAAAAAATTTCTCATCGAAATAAGTTCTCGAGGACTGCCATTTTTCAATATGGTTTTTTTCTGAGTGGCAGAAAGGCCTATAAGTCCATCTAATTGCATTTGAACATAGCTATCCATGACGATATCACAGTTATTTATCGTATAAACGTCTTCCCCAATATGCGATATCTCTCCTAATCTAAACCGCCTAACAGGATAGTTTCTGTTTAATATTTTATTTTTTTCTATTTGATATTCTTTATTTTCCATTTTCTACCTCTCTATTCACTTTTTTATCGAATTCGTCCGCAAAATTTCTGATGGCGTTACCTACATTTTTTTGCATTTGCTTTATGTGTTTGTCGTCTTCAAACCTCTCGGCGTCATAGAATACATTCCCGCCCTGCTCCAAGCTGTAGTAGAGGCGTACTCCGACATCTCCACGTCTATGTTTTGAAAAAACCACATAGCGGTCTGAATATATATTTTTTGCGTTTTCAAGCCTCAATTCCATCATCGCGGTTATCATATGCTTTAAGCGGTTCGAGCCAACAAACGCTCCGCTTTTGGTGACTTGTTGAATCGTCAAAAACGTGGTATGAACGCCTCTTGAATTTTCAGCTTTATTCTGGCGTTTTATTATAGAAAGTATGCGACTTTCCGCCTCTTTCATTTTTATATCCTCTTCTTCTTTGATTATACTTTGCAGCTCATAAAAGGAATCTATTGCCACAATGTCCCAGCCCTCGCTCAATACGCTATAAACTTTATCCCAATTGTGTGTATTTATAGAGCAATCGCTTTCTACAAATAGTATATTTATATGTTGGAATTCTGGATATCGACTTACGTAAATTGCTAAATCAATTTCATTCATTTCAGCACTTACAAAAAGAATTTTTAGTTCTGGATTTTCTTTTTGCAAGTTTGCAAGCAGGTCTAATATGATTGTAGTTTTGCCTACTCCTGGGTCTCCAATTACCATATAGTTTACCCCACAAGGCAATCCATAACTGCTCGATAATACCCAATCCAACGCACTACCAGATAAAAAATTTTTAAATAAAGATGCATCGAATTTTATATCGCACATCCTTACTACTTCATCAAACTTACCCATGTTTATTCCTTTTAAGACCTATTCTACAAGGCTAACGCGACAAAATATGACATAGGACTTTCTCGTCTTAAAAAAACCTTAGATTATCCATCTTAGGCTTTATTAGTGTAAAAAAAAACGTTTCTGAATACTCCATCTATGAAGCTATATTAGTAACCGTAACAGTAGCTTTTCGCATATCATAGGGAAAAGTTGTATTAGCTGCATATAATTTCTCCGGAACTTTCCAGTAAGGCGCTTACTTTATCTATCAATTCCCTATATGAATATATCTTCACAACACAATTTGATAAAGTTTTATTTAAAACTGCCTTGCAGGTAGTTCAGACTTTGTCTATGCAGTCGTGAATATAAGCGCCAGTTGCGGGCTGACATGGGGTAGAAGCGGAATTTTAGTCCTTAAAACTATTTGCAAGTTTTATCACAGAATATTTCTATTGCAGGCGCATCCACACGAGGCAGCACATTTTCAAGCCAATTTAGGAAAGAAAGATACACTGTTACCAAGTGAAAAATAAATTTATTTTCACACTGTTTTTAGACAGTTCTGATTCTCGAGTTATCTTTATTGTCAGTTCTATACCAAATTTTGATTTAGTCTTACGCCTTATCTTATGGGATTTGTATATTCTTCATATTATGCCCTGCACACGAAACGCTTAAGAGGGATACTTGCAATAAGTCACGTCTCATACATTTTCTTGCAAATTTGATAGGTTTACATTTTGAGTTTATTCGATAATTTTTGTCTCGCCTACATCATAATACGATTAGAATTCTCTCTTTTTTTCTAACGCGCCAAGCAATTGTTCGTTATACTTTGGTTCTGTATTTTTAGATATATTGGAGACTAAAATATCTATATCTTCATCGCTAATGAAATAAGACTGGGCTCTAACAGGAGCGTCGTTCAAATTCGGAGGCATTAAGTAAAGCATATCTCCGAAACCCGCCAAATATTCTGCATCTGGAAAATTTAAAATTAAACGGCTTTCCTTTGGAGAAGTTACTTTAAAAGCGATTCTACTCGGAAAATTACTAATCATAAGTTCGCTTAAGACATCGCGAGCAGGACGATTTGTTGCTACAATTAAATGAATTCCCGCGCTTTTGCCGAGTTGAGCCAAGCGCACTAAAAGTATCTCAATCCTGCGTGGATTGATCATCATAAGATCCGCGAGTTCGTCAATGATACACACTATAATCGGTAAGCTTTCTCCTGCGATTTCGCCGTTTTTAATCTTTTTGTTAAATCCCCCAATATTAATGACGTTCTGTTCTTCGAATTTTTGAAAACGGTTCTTCATTTCATTCACTAGCCAATCAAGCGCCCTAATAACATCATTCACATTATGGATTACCGGCGCCAACATATGTGGAATATTGTTATAACCCTGTAATTCCATAACCTTTAGATCAATCATGAGAAAACGAACCTCTTCCGGCGAGTACCTTGATATGAGAGAACAAATCATGGAATTAACCCAAACACTTTTTCCTGCACCTATACGTCCGCCAATAAGCAAGTGAGACATACGATATAAATCTACGACAATCAGTTCTCCCCCTATTTTTTCACCGATTAAAATTGGAACTTTTGCCTCACTTTCCTTATATTCGGGAGATTGCAATGCGTCCTTTAAATAAATAAGTTTTCTGACGCTAGGACGATTTGGCATTTCCAAGTAAATAATATTATTTGATACCTTTATCACGCGAACTTTCCCACCAAAATCCTTCCCCAATTCAAAAGTTAAGCCCGCGGATATATCAACCGCATTCAAGTCACCATGGGGATTATCAATGATTTTAACAAGACAACGCGAAATAAGAGCTCCATATTCCCAATCGCTTATTTCAATCTTATAATGTCTCAAGGTTAATGTCGCAGAAAGCTTCGCGCTCAATTCTTTAAAATAAGTGACGTAGGAATCTGATTCTTTTGTTGGTGTACTCATAATATTCTTCTTTCTCTAATTTATTTTTATAAAAAATTCGTAATGTTTTTCCGATTGGGTAAATATATAAAAAACCGCGACAATATATGCCGCGGTTGTCATTTTTCTAATAATATTTATATCTGATTTATATACTTTAATATAGGACTTAAAAAATATTCTTTATCGCTTATTCCACCTTTGCTTGATTTTGTCGCACTAAAATGATACGTCTCTATTCCTATTATCTCTCTATTGTTGAGAATCCCTTTATGAATACATATATCTTCGCTAACCTGTCTTTCTATCGGAATTAATTTTAATTTATCATAGAAAAATCCGTCATCCAATTTGCGAGTCATGATATTTGCAAGTATTATTATCTGCGGATCCAATATTTCCATTTCCCTTAAAAAAAACTGTTTTCCTTTTTCTACAGAGGTTCCAACTAATTCCGAATCAAGATAAACTGTTTTTTGGTTGAGTGCGCTTGATATATTTTTAAATGCGAAACTAATTCCATCAGGTTTTCCTAGTAAGTCGCCAAGATCTGATGCCGAAGGAATATTAGTATCTGTTTTATTGAGAATACTGTAAGCCATTTGCAATATACGTCTATGAAAAGTATAATTATTTAAAGGCTGCGTTCCGACATATTTTGTATTTCTATAACAATTATACAATTCGTCTATATACTCGAAAGTGTTTTCACCAGTAGCTTCCGCTGCAACAAAAAGAACTCTTGGGTGCATAGAAAAATAATGGGGATAAAAACCATATCCCATGAATATTTCTTGTTGTTCTTCCGGCAAAGATTTTTGCCATTCGTCATAAAGTGAATTTAAGTCATCTATCTTTTTATGTTCTTCTATTGGATAATTTTCTTTTTTCATATTTATTCATTTTTTATGTTTTTCTAATTTTAGAATTTCTATATATTTTCTTTTTGAAAATAGAATATATGCTTTTCAAGCCCATAAGGTATATTAAATTTATCAGGAAATAAAAAATGTTCAGCGAGGAACCCTTGTTTATGTAAAATGGTAATTTCGCTCAATTCTGGATATAACATTTGCGTAAGTTCAAAAGTTGGACGAAGAATTATTCCCTGTAATTTCAATGTTCGTTTTTCTTTTGGCGGCTGTAATTGCTTTAAGATTTCTTCGGGACAATACTCATATAATTCGGGCGATAATATTTCCCAGTCTTTTAGTGTAAAATCTTCCCATTTATCACAATAGCGCGCCAAAGATGGTTGTTCTGATAATAAATAAACCCAGTCTTCAGCGGTAAACTCGCTCCACTTGTGGCAGTGTACTCTCATATTTCCTCTTGAAGACAAAAGCATGACCCAATCTTGAACTTCAAATTCGTCCCAAATATTGCATTTTTCAAAGAAAAAAGGCATTTCAGATAAAAGAATTGCCCAATCATTTGCAGAAAAATTCTCCCAACTTTTACAAAAGCCTCCAATGATGGGGTGTTTAATAATTAATTCAATCCAATCCCATGGTTCAAAATATTCAAGAATTCCTTCTTTTTCTGCTTGATGGACAAGTGTATGGTCTTCAAGTAGCTTTTCTATCCATTCTTCCTTTTTATTTTCATCGATAAAATCCGAATTCATAAGACAACCTCATCTCTTTTTTGATTATTGTTATTAGATTAATTAGTGATTTTAAATTTGCAAGTTCCAATATCTAACACAAAATCAGTGCATGTTTTATAGGTCGATAGAAGCTAAGTTAGGCGTCGGTAGATTTTCCATTCTTTCATAGATTAAAACACCTTTTGGCAATCTTAAAGCTTCTCGACTAGCTCTTTCTTCATATTTTTGTACTAATTATTGGAATCTGCCAATACTTGTTTGCTCACGACGTATTCCGTCTCGCTTTTTTGTATATTTGAGCCGAATTGAAAATTTTTAAGAAAAGTATCGGATATGAATATTTATAGATTACAAAAGGCACCTGCCGAGAATTGCCTCAAGAAGAATTTTTCAGATTTATACTATGAAAAAATCGCTAAAATTTTTTATATTGGAAGGTTCGATTTACCATCCTTTAAGCCGAACTTGCGGGAAGGGGCAATTTGTCCTTGTATTTTTAAATTAAAGAATTCCGAATACGTCTTCCCTCACCTGCAAACTTTGTAAGAGCTTTCCCATAATGTAGAAAAATGCGATAAAAGCCTTAAATAAAACCTCATTAAAAAGTTTACAACCACATTAAATTTTAATCTAACCGCCATGCTCACCCACGATGAACTCATAATTATAGCCGCCCACTGGCTTTATACAAAGAAACGTTGCGCCCTCGTTTTAATGGAACCAACTTGCATTTATAATCACGAACAACCTGATGTACTCGCGCTAAAAGACATGGCTGTATTTAGTGTCGAAGCTAAAGCCGATAAGGCGGACTTTATGAAAGACAATAAGAAAACGTGGCGACGCAGGAAATACATAAGAAGAATGTCACATTACGCATGGTTTATCTTCGATGAAGGTTTGAAAATTGACCTAAAAAAAGTTCCCAAAAACGAAGGCGTGTTGATAGCGAAGAAAACAAAAAAACGCGTTATTATAAAGGAGGTAAAAAAACCGATATTCCAAGAGGAAACTAACCGCTTAGGCGTGCGTATGCTAATGATTTCGCAATACAAACAAGTAGCTATGTTTGGGCGCGCTGGTAATTTTTACAATTACGACATCCTAGATTTGGAAACGCGCACGCTAGAAAAGCTCGCACGCGATTCCAACAGAACCTGGGTTCAAAAGAAAACTAAAAGGATATTTTGAAGAATGAGAATTATTTTATCTCTCTATTCATCACATGGGCTTACGATTTTTCTTCCATTTTATCAATAGGACAAAAAAAATTTAAACACTCACTACAAAAGCAGATTCATAGATTGATAGTGCGCATATCTCAAAATCTCTTTTTCAAGACATATTATGTCGTATTCGTCTGTTTCAATTTGGGAATGGAAGCAACAGTTGAGAAAATAGAAAAATTATTTGACCGTTTCAATGTTTGGGACTTGTTAGGAGAAAATTAATGGGCAATGCTCCTCGCGGATCGTCCCGAATATGCAAAGCAGAAACACTTAAAAATAAAAAGTGTTGCATATAATCCATTGATAGTAATGGAGTCCAATAAACATATTTATTTAAAAAAACTCGAAAACGAGAAAAGGATGGGCAACTTTCCGTTTACCGACGAGTATAAGAGGAGGCTCGAAGTGGATAATTATCCGGAAGCCCTTTACATATATAAATATATAGACGGGATATTGTTGTTTACTTCGAGGGAATGGATGATAATACTATCAAGAGCTCCCAATTTGTTTGAATTCGCAGTAAGCAAAGGAGCTTTAAATGTCTTGGATGACTATTCAAAGTCGTTTATTTTGCATAAGCAACCATCTCTTGGCGACAGAATTTGCGTTAAGAAAAAATTTGAATTTACTATAAGCCACGCAAAAGAAGAAAATTCTTTAGAGACCGAATTTGATAAAAAACTAATTGATGAAAGGCAAAGGGCAATAGAGGATATAAACACAAAAATCTTAAACAATGAAGATTCCTTAATACAAATAACGCCAAAAATGTGGAGTTTGGCGATTGAAAATAATCCTGCTATATCTGATTATTGTGAAAAGTATTCGACCGCAAATGGTGATAAAAAAACCGGATATTTGGCCTTTACGCGCGAAAATTGGCTAAGAGTGCTGCTACAACATAAAGAAATTATAAAAACCGCCGTGAAATACAAAGCCTTGAAGCTGTTTAATCCGGGAGATTGGCGTACTTTACTATGTGAAGATTTTGATTTTTTCTATCCGATTGCGGAAGAATACGGCGCTTTGCAAAAATTTTATGAGAGCGATTGGTATATGCTCATTAGGCATTTTATATAAAAAATATTTCCGTGTGCGCGACATATTTTGTCGCATTATTCCCGTAATGTGTTTTAGTTTCTAACAAATAAGATAATACCATGCCTAAACAAAACAATAACAACTCTCTTGCCCGGCAATGGGAACTATTGCGGATTATACCCTCGCGGAAGCCGGGGATTACATCATTGGAATTGACGAAACAAATTGCCGATAAAGGCTATGTAGTCACAAAGCGGACAGTTGAGCGTGACTTGCGCGACCTATCAACATTGTTCCCGCTAATGGCCGACGAAGATTCCGCGCCATTTCGCTGGTATTGGCTTAAGGACATTTCAAGCGAGTTTGGTGGAATAGAAGTCGCCGACGCTGTATCGCTTGCGCTCGCCGAGAATGTATTGAAATCAATATTGCCCGTGCCAATGGTCAAAATGCTAAATTCAAAGTTCGAGCTTGCGCGCAAAAAGCTTGCAGCCTTGGAGGCGTTGCCCATATCTAAATGGAGTTCAAAAGTTAGATATATTCCCGAATCATTGAGTTTCAAACCGGTAAACATACGCGAAGATATTCTTGAGAAAATCCAAAGCGCGCTAGTCGACGGTTTTCAAATAGAGGTAAAATACGATCCGCTTGGGAAGGCGTCTAAGACTTACATTTTAAACCCTTTTGCGATAGTTCAGCGTGGCGTACGCACATATTTAATTGCGAGCAACTCCGAATACGGCGAAGCGCCAATGCAATACGCCGTCCAACGTTTCCGTTCCGTAGAAATTCTAGAAAGCAAGTCAGATATTCCAAAGGATTTTAATCTAGAAAATTATATAGCAAGTGGAGCCATGGATTTTGGTTCAGGGGGAATTATAAAGTTAGAGGCCGCGGTTTCGGATACGCTCGCGAGTTATCTAAATGAGGCGGCGATCTCCGACGACCAGAAAATAAGCTATAAAAACGGCAAGTGGCTGCTTACCGCCACCGTGCGCGACTCTTGGCAACTCTGGTTCTGGATACGTTCGCAAGGCAGCGATATTATTGTCCAGAAGCCTAAAATTCTAAGAAAAGAGATAATTGAAAGCTTAAAGGAAACTCTTAAAAGTTATGAATAATTTAAGGAATTTTGCGGCGATAGATTTTGAGACTGCCAATTTCGAGCGTTGCAGCGTATGCAGTGTCGGAGTTGCGATAGTCAGAAATTTAAAAATCACCGATACATTTTACAGCCTAATAAAACCCAATCCGGAATATTATTTATGGCGTTTTAGCGAAATTCACGGATTGACTTTGAATGACACTTCAAATGCGCCGATTTTTCCGAGAGTCTGGGCTGATGTATCGCGGAGAATCGAAGGGTTGCCGCTTGTCGCACATAACGCCGCGTTTGATGAAAGTTGCCTGATTGCCGCGCACAAATCATACTCCATGGAATATCACAACTATAACTTTTATTGTACTTGCAGAGAGTGCAGAAAATATTTTAGAAACCTTCCCCAGAATCTCAGGCCGAAAAGCGTTTCGCTGGATTGTGTTTCAAGCTTTCTTGATATCGAATTAAAGCACCACCACAATGCTTTGGATGATGCTATTGCTTGCGCGGAAATAGCCATTGCTATATGATACCCTATTTGCGGTTTAAAAATTTACCACAACACAAATTGGAAATTTTATCATTTAAATAACAGCATAATTATGAAAAGAACATTGATTACTCTATTACTTCTTGCAAACTTCCTTGTGGGATATTGCGAAAATTTGAACTCTACCACGTCAGGGGAAACGCTACCTCCGAACCAAAGGAAATACGAACTTATCGCGGATATAGACATATTTCAATTTAAGGGCGAAAATTTAACACCTGCACAGCAAGCCATAAATAAAGCGTTAAAGGATATAAAAACAAATATTTTAAAGGATTATTACAACGAAGTTGAATACTTTTTTGACGAAGACCTTTCCGAAATTAAAAATTATAAGAGCGAAGTTTCTGTAAAATCCAGTGTAATTCAGAACAATGCTAAAATATTTTCATGCGAGATTGAAACCTACCAATATCACCACGGGGCCAACGGTTGTCATTCCAATATTATTGGGATTAATTATTTAATTGACGGAGATAAAATTAAAAAGCTGAAATTTGCCGACTTGTTTGAAAGTAAAAATGATTGCGTTGAGTTTCTAAAAAGAGCTCTAGACGAATTGAGACTGAAGACAAAATATAAATCTATTGGCTCCAAAGAGCTTTCAGGAGATGAATTGAACGAGATATTAAATGTCATCCAGTTTTCAATCAAGAAAGACACTGTAAAAATAATATTCCCCCCCTACACTATCGCATGCGGCGCGTGCGGAGTATTGTCCATAGAACTGACGCTTCCAAAGAATGCCAAATATGGCGCCGCTAACTTACAAAATGTACCTGCTCAACACTTGAATAAATTATGAAAGATATATTTATGTTGGCAGTGGCGGCATGCTCGCTAATTTTTGATATTTTTGACATTCCGTCATCGTCGGAATATGAGGAAGACTCGTATATGGAAAATATAGAAAAAAAACGCCTCTTTTTATCCTAAAGAACATGTGAATTTGCTAAAATCAAATCCAATACACTACGAAAAATACAAAGACGAACTCGAGGAAAACGAAAGAAAAAAGGCGGAGTGAAAACTCCGCCTTTGTCGCATATTAATCTTCTTTTTTTGCATCCAAATATGATCCGTTGAGTGCGCCTATGGCTTTTAGATCTACCCCATAGATTCTAATAAATGCATCGCGCACCAAACTAAGGCCACTTGATGACAATGGATGGACAGTAGATGGCACTTGCACACTCATTCCACGCTCTATACGGACTCCATTTACATATCTGCTATTTTTTATAGTTACTTTCCATAATGACATATATAACCTTTCTGTTGAATTTATTTTGAAAGGCTTATTTTAAGGCACTTGTGCGACATTTTGAGACTTCCAAGAAATTTTAATTCAAAAAATCGTCTTTGGGCCAAATCGACCAAATAAAAGCGCATAACCAAGCCAATCCCGTCAACCCAAAAATATTCAGTAGAAGAATGAGCCACCTATAAGTGTGCTTGCGCTTAAATGCTATAAATACCGGCAGAAAAAACAGAAATATAGAGAGTGCAAAAAATAGGAATATAATAAATTCGCCCATTGCCCAATAATAACAAAAAAGCGCGACAAAACCTGTCGCGATTTAAAGAATACTGTCTAATTATTGCTTTTTAATGTTCCGAAGTCTCTTTGGCAAATAACACTTTGAGCATATCTGCTTTATGTTTTTTTATAGCATTTTCATTCCACTCTTTCGTCTCCATCATCTCCATCATCTTAGAAAGTTTTATGCTCGGCTGAGATTTTGATGCGTTCCAAATATCTCTTTTTGCTGATGGAAGGAGATTGTTTAAGCGTGAATTCATATCCGATGTAATTAGGCATAAATTGCCAAATGAATTTACATTTGTCACTCCTTCTCCGCTTATCGGATTTTGGGGATAGAAATGTTCAACAGAATCTCTATATGTGAATTCAAAATCTTTATATTTAGATTTTTCCTTTTTCCATAATTTATAATCTAACAAATTAAATATGAAATTGGGAACGGCTGTACCGATGTCAAAGGTGTTAAATTTATCATAATCAAGTTCGACATTATCTGTGTTTTTTATGTAAGTATCCCTCTTTTTACTAGCGCTTTCTTCTAGGAATTTAATATAATCATCGGCTTCTACGTTATACCATTGTGAAAAACAACTTGAATTATTACAATATATATCACACCATAAATCAATAGAGCGAGGTTGTTCTGTCAAATACTTTAGTACATCAAACAGCCAAGACTTATAACTATAATTGGGAAATGAAACTTCAAACATAGATAACAGCATAAGTATCTGATGATTGCTATTTGGATCGTTAAACGTATTTTCAAGAGATTCCCCATTTTTATCCAAAGATTTTAGACTCCACTTCCCTGAGGATAATTCGCGTTTTATTACATAATTGTCAAATAGGAGTCTTGACGTTAACAATTTTTTAAAAAATTTTTCAACAAACAAGTGAGCTTTAAGTTTTAATTTTTTATCAAATTCATCCAACAACTTTTTATCGTCTAAAACTGTTTTATCATCCATTAGTTTTAGAACCAACAGCAGAAAATTGGGGAAATCAATTATAGATCTATAGCGATCTTCTGCGATATTATCTTCTTGGCTATTATTCTGTCCATTATTATTTCCCGATTTATCGTCAGTGTTTTCTATAACGTTTTCTATTGTGAAATTTCCTGTTTTGTTTTCTTGATTATTAGTTTTTAACGTCTTAGGGCACAGATATTTTCCCATATCAGAGCAAGCATCCCATATCCTGCTATAAAACTCTATTGTGCCAGTGTTGTATTTGAAAACGGAGAGTAATTTAGCTTTTAGAATTTCATGTTTTTCCAACTGTTCTCCGCGCGTATTCATTATTTCAAAATAATGATTCAAATCCGTATCTTCCGGTACTGGTATCCGATATATTATTACGTTTTCTAAAAGATATTTTTTAAATTTTTCTTTTTCCTTTACTATATCTTCAAAAGATTTCCTTAGAATTTGATATCCGGCTGTTATCGGGTCTGTCGCCTCATAATCATCGCTTGAGTTCTTCCCCCATATTTTGTTTAATGAATTAGTGGAAACCTGCCTGCATTGGAATGTAATTGTATTTTCTAATTTTGTCTTCTCAGATTCCTGGGTATTGTTTGGTGTTTTTACAATGTTATTAAGATATGCTACAAGCATTGAAAGTGTTGTAAGGCGTTGTTGCCCGTCTATTACTTCAAAGGTATTTCCTTTATCGGATCGTACGACCAGTGTCCCGATATAGTATTTTCTTTTATCTCCGATTTCTACATAATCGTAAATATCTTGTATAAGTTGTCTTATTTGGGGCTCTTTCCAGGCATAGTTACGCTGATAAATGGGAATCTTGTATTTGTCTGTTTTACTATTGAAAATGTCTTCAACTTTTAGATATGTAATTTCCCCGCTCATTTTATTTGAGTCCATAAAATTTAACTATTTTGAGATTTATACAACCCCTTATCTTCGAAATATTTTACTATCGCATCTACACCTTGAACTTCACTTTTGCTGACGGACTTTAGCCGCACTTTTAAAATATCTGATATCTGCAAAGCTTCCTTTATATATTTAAAAAATGAGTCATACTCCATGGCATAATTATCGATGCTGGAAAATGGAATGCGTTTGCTTGTTAGCCTTATATAAAATGCCCATAAGAATATTTTTTCAAAAACTTTTTCTAGCTCTTTGTCTTCCCCGAACTTATCGAGAAAATACATGCAAGCGCATTCAAACAAAATTTTTGTATAATCGTCTCCAACTCTATAATATCCGGTATAATCTTTACCGTTATATTTATGGTCTGCATACAATATATTATAAATTTCAAAGTTACATTTTCTTATCAAGTCCGGTAAGTCTTTTTTTGATTTGAAATACCGGTATATCATTTCAAAGAAATGCTTGCCGTTAATTATAATATTGTCCAACTGAAATGGGTATTCCGTTTCTACAAGGGGCGGTTTTGCAATTTTCTCAATGAAATATTCTGCTACATAAAATATTCTCTCATATGGATAATAAATTTTGTTATTTAAATTTATTCCCTTAAAGAGGCTTATTTCATCTTTTGTAAATCCCCGTGCCGATTTTGATTTGCTCCAGTTTTTTATCCGGTATAGGTATTCAAATAAGCTTGCCAGCTCGTCAGTATCGATACCTTCCCACTTTTCTATTATTTCTGTCTGCTCGTCAGACGGTATTTCCCGCATTTCACGCAAATGGTATGCTTTCAACAAATCATGCGGTTCAAGCTCCTTGCCCCTTGAATTTTGCGAATCAAAAAATTGAAACGCCTCGGAGACATCATTAAGTACAATTTTAACGAAGGTACATTTTGTTAAGAGAAAATCTACAGTTGCCTCATCGAAATCGTTAATACGCTGCTTTATTAGTTGGTAATTTTTAGAGATATTATTTCGCGTGATAATATTATTGAATTCATGTTTCCAGAGATTATTTTCCGCATACAACTGCTTATCAACTTTTTTATAGTTTTCACTTAGTGCGCGTAGAATGAGCATAAGTGTTACGATGCGCTGCTGCCCGTCAACTATGTCGAGATTTTGATCGAATAAGTGTAGAACCAAAGTACCTAGACGGTATTCAGACTTATTTTTATTACTTATTATGTCGTCAATTAAGTTATTTACGTTTTTCTCAGTCCACTTATAAGGGCGCTGATATTCTGGAATTCTTAATTTTTCCAAGTTATAAAGTTCAGTAAGTGTTATAATACTCGCGTTCGCTATCTCAGCGTCGTTATTTTCTGGTGGCATATAATTTTCCAAGATCCTTTGTATTAGTCGTCTTCAAAGTAGGCGTCGGGGTCGTATCCATCGTCTAACTGCTCCCAGTAATCCTCCGAGAAATTTTTGTGATCCATATCTATAATAATATCTTCGATGTCTTCCGCAAAATCCTGGCACTCCCCCATAAGTTCTTCGATATCCGATATGGTAAACCCTTTGCTTCTTAAATCGACCATACTATGGATTTCGTAGGCCTCGTCGGGATGCGCAAGCAGATATTCCCGGAGTTTCCGCTTGCTCATATTGCAAATCATTTCTTCGTCTAACATAACACAACATCTATATTTAAGATCGACTCAATTTTTATTACTATAGCTGGGAATTTTTTCAACCTAAATTCTCTCATGGTCGGAAGTATATCGCATGCTGCTCCGCTTAAAAATAAGCGGAATTGATACACCGCTGTTTTCGGGAAGATTTACTAAGTTTAAGCGTATTTTATAGTTGCATTCCACTTGGTTGCATTTCACTTCAAACAAATCGGGGGTAGGAATTTCCTTATAACCAAGCAACGCAACGGTATCTGCGTATTTTTTTATTTCGCTTGCGTATATTAGGTTATCGACTTTTGGTTCGTAAAAATTTTTTCTATTCAGCTTCGCAAGCAGAATTATCGGGACTTCCAACTCTTCCGAGAGAGCCTTTAGCGATGCCATTGCTTCCCTTACCTGATATACCCGTTCCAAAGATTTACAGGAAGGCTCAATGTTTTCAAGGTAATCTATAAGTATAACGTTAAGAGGTCTTTCATCACTTTGTTTTAAGATTATATTGTTTACGGTGCGGGCAGTTGCACATATATCTTTAACCGAGTGCGCGCCGTCGCGTATCAACAGAGGAAGTTTTTCTATAGACTGCCTTGCTTTCTTAAACTTAACCGCTTCTGCGCCGACTAAGTTTTCAGGTTTAAATTTCCAGGCTGCTATTCCGCTCATTGAGCGCGCCATTAAGTCCAGTACCTCTTTGGAGGATCTTTCTAAAGAAAATATAAGTGCGGACATTAAAGGATTATTAAGCAACACCGACTCAATAAGATTTAGCGCAAATGTTGACTTTCCCGTTCCGGGAGCTCCCGCGAGCACAGTAATTCCTTTTCGAGGCAGTAAATTAAAAATATATCTGAGGTCTTTCTCCGCGGACAAAGACTCAGAATCCATAATTTGACTTTTGCTATTCATAGAGAAAATTTTATTTTCTTTTAACTTTAACTCAATAACAGGACAAAATATGTCGCAGAGTGTAATGCCGCAATGCGAAGTCGTATTATGTCGCAGATTTGCGGATAATGTTTGGAGTCAAATTTTTGATAAGAGAAAAATCATGAATACAGATTTAAACGAGTTGGAAAAAATATCTACCGACGCTTGGATTGCGATATTAAAGCAACACCCGGATTATGCGAAAGAATGTAGTCAGATAAACGCATGGTCTAGATTTACCTCTAAACAGTGGTTTGAACTTCTTCTCGCACAGCCGCAATTTGAAGGCAAATGCGAATGCTTCAATGATTTTTCTTTCTCTCTGCTGCAAATCTTATCGGATAAACACCCGCAATTCAAAAAATACATGCTCAAAGCCCGCGTTATGAAGAGAAGCGTTAAAGCATGGCGGAATCTACTTTTAAAGAATCCAAAATTTGAGCAGATAGCGTGGCATTGCCCCAAAGGGATAGTTGCGCTCTTATCATTGAAACCCGAACTTGCCAAATTCTACGATTGGAATATAGATTTTTTGTACGCTGAGTGGACTCAGCTTCTCATGAGCCGACCGCAGTTTGCGGACAAATGCCCATATCTTAGAAACTTTGACGCCTTTTTAAATTGGTTGCCACTTTTGAAGCGTCAACCCTGCCTGCGCGGTATCGCCGAAAGATACAGAGAAGGAAGGATAGCAATGCTTGCTGTTTTTCCCGATTATGTTGAAGCATATTCAGATTGGGATGAAATTTTTGATTATGACAAATATAAACTTATCGAACTTCGCCCAAAATTAATTGAAAAGTTTTCAACTCTTGACGACATAAAAATGTTCGCTTGGGAAGGAATTATTATAAAAAATCCAAACCTTGTCGAGAGTGCAAAAAAATGCGCAAACGGATTAGCCGTACTTTTAACCATCAATTCCGCAAATAAAAAATTTGTCAAAGATTGGAGTGTATTTTCAACACATAATTGGGCAAAAATCCTATCGGAGAATCCAAAGTATTCAAAAAATTTTGAGTCTGTCCGCAAATGGAATGAACTCACCGAGGAAGATTGGTTTAGACTCCTAATTTCCCAGCCGCAATTTGCGATGAAGTGCGACAAGTTTGGCGAATTGAATAAACGGAAAAAACTCTTATTGCGAGAGCAACCGATATTAAAAAAATATTTTCCGGAATTGAATCTCTTTCCCGAAAAGAAAGAAATGCGAATAACCCGTTTTATTTAATATTGAAACTATGAAAAAAAAGCGTAATTTTGCAATTTCCGGAAAATGTTATCGCCCTTTTGAAATAGCGGGCGTAAGAGGATGCCTCGTGTGCGCCCATTACACCGGCGATCGTGAACTTATTCAATGTAAGCGTTGGATCAAAGAACTCCAAGAGGGTACTTGCAAATTTAACGAAAACAGGCATGCCTGCCGGAGATTTGAGCTTATGGAGGAATTAAAAAACAAAAATATGACGATTCTTGAAAAGGTTTACGCGCGCAGATTTACTGCGTCATACTTAGGAGAGGCCATAAAAAAATATTATAACGATCCGAATGCAAAGTTTAATTATGACAATATTTCTGCGGAAAAACTCGCCAAAGTTATCGTATGGTATCAAAAGAACCGCGGCTCAAATAATCGGAAATTACCCGATTCATAACAGACGACACATGAGGATTGGGGGTGGGGGCAAATTCAAATCCATGCTTTATATTTTCCTCCCAGTCTTCAAGGTTTTTTACTAATATTTTATTAATAAAATTGTTTAAATTGATTGATACAGCAGAACTTCTCGATATTCCGGCGGTGCAGTGGACGAGCAATTCCTTGCCGTCCCTCGATGCGTTTATCGCGAAATTTAAAATATCGCGCGCCATCCTTTCATTAAAAATAAGCGAATCGTAGGTTCCGTTGATGGGAATTGCGTCGTCGAAATATAAAATGAGCGATTTTTTGGGATCATCGCCAAAATTGAAGGGCTCAAATCCAAAATCATTTATGCTAATAACGCGCAAAGAATCATTTTTATGTATATCATTGATGTGTTTCTTGACAAATTTTTTTGAACAGTTCCAAATATTCACGATCCACCTCCTCAGAATGAAACAAGAAATCTTTTAATCGCAAATACATTTCTTAAAGTTATACACTCAATATTATTGATATGATTGACAACTCCATGCACAAATCCGCTTTTTAACGGCTTAAGGCCATAACCAACATGCGGCTATGGCCTTAGCCCAAATGCTTATAAGTAATATAACTTCCTAAAAACACGCGTGGCATGCAGTATCCTATTAAAAGAAATTGCAATTCTGACAAGCCCCTTGCATGTTTTTAAATTTGCTTATTGCGCATGTCTGCAAACTGCGGCTGAAATTTTAATAACGAGCTCCAATCCTCAGCGGAAAACTCTTCCCATTTATCGCATTTGTCCGCAAACTGTGGCCGATCGATTAACAAGTTACGCCAATTATAAACGGTAAACCTTTCCCATTTATCGCATTTGTCCGCAAACTGCGGCTGAAATTTTAACAACGAGCTCCAATCCTCAGCGGAAAACTTTTCCCATTTATCGCAATCTCGAGCAAGTTCAGGTTTCTGCGTCAATATGGCTGCCCATCCTGATGGATATTGCTTTGCTTTTTCTTCAAACTGCGGCTGATCTAACAACTTGTACCAATTCCAAACGTTAAACTCTTCCCACTTATCGCAATATCGAGCAAGTTCAGGCGCATGCGTCAATATGGCTTCCCATCCTGATGGATATTGCTTTGCTTTTTCTTCAAACTGCGGCTGATCAAACAACTCGTACCAATCCCAAGCGGAAAACTCTTCCCACTTGTCGCATTTATCTGCAAACTGAGGCCGAGATTCTAATAACCAGCTCCAATCCACGGGGGAAAACTCTTCCCATTTATCGCAATCTCGAGCAAGTTCAGGCTCATGCGTCAATATTGCAGCCCATCCTGACGGATATTGCTTTGCCTTTTCTGCAAACTGCGGCCGTTTATATAACAACCAGCTCCAACTTATAGGATAAATCCTATTCCATAATGAATATTCGTCAAATTTTGAAGCAATTCTTGGATCTTTTTTAAGTAGTTCAACTAATTTTGCCGAATTCAAACCTTCTAAAACTTTTCTTTTCATACAATACAATCTCCTTTCCTCTTATCAGTATTTTATGTTTGTCTTCATCAAAATAAACGTTGGATATATTTTTGTTTCTTATAAATTTCTTTGCGCGAAAATATCATACTCGCACGACAGAATAAGTCGCAAGTTCGATTTTTTAATAAAATAATCCCAAGATTCCAAAAACCACATAGAAAACAGCCCCGCCGTTTTCTATTTCTCCATCTTGCCACTTTTTGTATATTTTGACCGTATTAGTCGCGTTGGAGTTAAACGCAAAATCCTATTTTTCCTTTTTTTGGCGATAGATTTCTTTTAAACTTTAATTCTCGTTTTAGCATTTCAATAAAATCTCTTTCTTCATACTGGATATTATCATCAAACTGAATTTGTTGATACACGTTTTTAAAGTCGCCAGCCGTTAGATTATTTAGGCCCTCCAGTTCCTTGATAGTTTCTGCTGCCATTTCATTTTCTGGATTTAAAAAGTAACTTTTAAACAGCTTCTTTCTGGCCTCTAAATTAAGGTAGGTAAAAGTTATTTTCTTTTGAAATCTTCGCATAGCGGCGGAATCTATACTTTCAATAATGTTTGTAGAACATATAAATATCCCCCTGTAGTTCTCCATTTGGATAAGTATTTCATTCGTCTGAGACACCTCCCAGCTTCTTACAGAACTTTGCCTGTCAACGAATAGCGAGTCGGCCTCGTCTATCACCAGTATGGCGTCCTCGCGTTCTGCGTCATTAAAAGCGTTTGCTATGTTTTTCTCTGTCTCACCGACAAATGCCGACTGCAGGTCCGACATATTTTTTAATATTATTTTTTTGTCTAAGACTTGCGCGATATGTTTCGCAAGCTCCGTCTTTCCGCTTCCCGACACCCCCTCAAATATCAGATTCATAGGACAATTTGCCGATTTTTCTTTAAGCTTATTGTCGTAACTTTTTAATGCATATATGAGCTTTTCATATGGTATATCCATATTGATAATTGAGGGATCGAAATGTGTATCAGGTTTATATCTGCGAACATTTTTAGGCACGCTGCCGTTTAACAAAGTGCTCTGCGCTTTTGCTATGTCATCTATTATTTCCAACAATTCTCCACTTTGTGGCGCCTGGGCAGCAATGTAGGCCAAATTTACCGCAGATAGAATCCCGGCGGTAGGCAATGAATACTTCTGAAGCCTATTATACAAATCTTCCGCATTTATTGCGCGCGGAATCCCGGACGAGTTTAATAGTCCTTTCAAAGAGGTTATTTTTTGATTTCTGGATAGGCCGTTAAACTCTACGCTGTATGTAAACCGCCGTAAAATAGATTTATCTATAAAATTTATAGAGTTCGTTATCCAAATGCTTTTCCCTTCCATTTGGTCAAATATACTATTTATGCATTCTTTATCGATGCCGCTTTTTTTTCGGAACGAGTAATCTGTCGAGATTATATCATCGCACTCATCTATGAGTGCAACTCTTCCCTTCTTATGCGATACGTACTCTGCCATTGAACATCTATAAAACCTCTCTTCTTGATTGCATTCGTTGGGAAAGATCGGGGTCGCGATACTATTGCCACTTGCCTTTATTATTGACTTTGCGAACTCGGTTTTCCCTGATCCAGGTTCACCGTATAGCAGAATCTTTACAGGCTTATCTGATTTTAATAATCTTATGATAATGTTTTTAGAGATATCCGGAATATCGAATGTCTCTATGTTGTATATATTGTCTGTTTCAAAATCTTTCTTTATGATTTTCGTCACAAAACTCTCACTCAGCCCCATTATGTATTCTTTTATATCTTTGGAAACAAAATTTTTGTTGTCTAAGATTTGTAGTGATTTAAGCTTTGATGAACTCAATAATTCGTATATAACTATTTTACTTGATGTATCAACCATTCCGGAAATAGCCTTTCGGCGCTCTAATTCGTCGAGCTCCCTAATATAATTCTGCAACATTTTGGATTCCGAGATTATTATTGAAACTAAAATTATGCGGAGTTGTATATCGTTTAGGGAGAAGAACGATTTTATATCACTGTTTCTTTTGCTGAGCAGATTAATAGACGATAGATTAAAATAATCTACGAGTTCTTGTAAGACTTTTGTTTTTAGAGCTTCAGTCAAATCACTCTCGATTTCTTTAATAGGCACGTTTGCCATAAGGGATATATCATAGAAGAAATCTCGCCAGATGCCATTATATTTATTTACTATCTTCTTAATTGTTTTCTTTTTTATTTTTTTATTTAAA
>ENA-ORMS01000645-ORMS01000645.1-human-gut-metagenome-genome-assembly--contig:-NODE-645-length-33339-cov-3.210912_pt1 | contig 33339 bp, 29 predicted proteins | sample MGYA00242104_ERZ508997 | MGnify/ENA primary metagenome ERZ508997 (study PRJEB26280, sample SAMEA2338704) | human gut metagenome | biome: human gut; feature: human-associated habitat; material: faeces... | reverse complement strand
CCGGCGTATCCTTGCTCGCCTTTTCAAGCTCGCGGACGAGCCATTTTGATGTCAGCTTATATCCGCACGACATACTTCCGTTATTCGGCGACGCGCCGATAAAGTGATATCCGTTTACAACATAATGAGTCCACGGCGACTGTCCCAAAGCCTTTTCGAAAGATCTTATATGATCGCTTGCGGAAAGGTCATTTTCGCTCCAATAGTCGTGATTGCCCATAATCGTTTGGGTTACGGACTTATCCTCGCCAAACACCTCGTCAATCACGCTTTGATATGTTTTAAATGCAAAGTACGAACCCTCGTCACCGATATCGCCCGCAAACAGGATCATACCAACACCGTTGTTTTTCAGTTCTTCAAGCGCAGTTCTGAGATGTCGGATATATAGATCGTTTTCTTCAAGCTTTTTTTCGTTCGGCGGCAGCTGAGTGTCGGAGATAATACCTACTCTAAAGATATCTCCGCCCGCAGTAAACTTTTTAAATTCTGCCTTCTCTATAATGACTTTATCATCAAAAGAACAAGGCAATCAAAATCACTCCTGCTATAATAACTAAAACAACAGGCAAAATATCCGTTATAACTTTTCTCGGTATGCTTTTGTCACTATTAAAGATATTCTGCAAATCCCAAAGCTGTCAGCACAAGCTATTGACAATGTATCATTGAAATCAGTAAAAAGTCAATAGGTGTTGAAGCAGGCGTAAACACAAATAATAATCACATAAAAATCCCGCCGGCTTATTTTGCACAGCCGGCGGAATTTTTTTAATTTTGCTGCAAAATGTCTTCTTTATCGAGCATCGGGTATTTGACAAGTGACGCCGAATCGAGGTTTTCACGGTGCATATCGACCGCGGTGATACGGCGGTTATTATATGTCGTGTAATAATACACGCCCTTGTCCGCGTTGAAGCAGGAGGTATATATCGTTATCTCATATTTTCCCTCCGCGACCTCGCAGCAGCCGCGCACCTGCTCTACAGCTCCGAGGATATGAAAGAACTGTCCGACGCTCTCCTCTTCCGTGCTGCCGGAGAGCGAATTGAGCTTCGTGAATGCGGCTCTGACGAATCTTGACATCGATGACAAATCGCCCGGCAGACCGAGTCCGCCCATTCCGCGGCTGTATGTGCCGAGGTCGAGATTGTTTGAAAAGCTGTTTTGTGGCTGCTTCGGCGAGAGATTCATATAGTTGTTGAGATTAAACATCTGCATATCAAACGGCGGCTCGTTCGTGAGAACTCCCGGGGCGTTATCGTATATTTTAAGCCCGCTCTCGGTAGGCTCGACCGTTATCGCGCCGCTCTTATCCGCGATTATCCAGTGCATTTTCGCCGCAGGATAGCGGTTGTCGAATGTTGTGCCGACAAGATTTATTTTCTCTATCGCGCTGCGAGCCTGCTCAATGGTCGCGTATTGACTGAGCACCCACGGGATGAACTCAAACTGCGCGATGTTCTGCTTGCCGTCCTGCGGCTCTGCATAATGCGCGCTGACGGCGAAGTTAAGCCCCGCCATGCCGAGCCCCTTTTCGTTTACCGCGTCGTAGTACATCGGATATCCGTCCGAGACATGAGCCGTGCCGATTATAGCATAATGCTCGTCCGTTCTGCCGCCGTGGCGGAACTCGAGCGGGAATCTGCGCGGCATCACGGTTATCTCCTCGCCGTAAGAGAACTCATAGTCAAGCGTCCTGCCCATATAAAAATCATCGGTTTTATAAGTTGCTGCCGTACACATAATAAGCCTCCCTAAAGTTTCTTCTGCAATTATAATTATAGTATACCTGTTTGCCGAAGTTGTAAACACAATGAAAAATATCTGAAAATTTAAACCGCCACGGGCACTTTTCTGCGCTTCGCGGCGGCATGTTTATCTTTTGGCTATCTTTTTTCTGATATCGCTCAGGCGGTTGAGTGCTTCATACAGCGTCTCGTCTTTCTTCGCAAAATGCAGGCGGATAAGATTGTTCACGGGCTCGCGGAAGAAGCTCGAACCCGGCACTGCACCGACTCCGACATCGCGCGCGAGGACATCGCAGAACTCTAAATCCGACTCGAAGCCGAACTCCGAAATGTCGAGCATCACATAATACGCGCCCTGCGGCACGGTGTGTTTTATCCCGATATCATTGAGCCCCTTTATAAACAAATCGCGCTTTGCGGTGTACTTTTCTCTTAGATCATCGTAATATTCGTCCCCGAATCGAAGCCCCGTGACCGCCGCCTCCTGAAGCGGAGCCGCCGCGCCGACGGTCAGGAAGTCATGCACTTTCTTCGCGACTTCAATGATATTCGGCGGCGCGATAATATAGCCCAGCCGCCAGCCGGTTATCGAATATGTCTTTGACAGCGACGAGCAGGAAATCGTGCGCTCCCACATTCCGGGAAGAGTGGCAAAATACACATGCCTGTTCGGCGCATAGACTATATGCTCGTAGACCTCGTCCGTGATGACAAAAGTATCATATTTTTCGGCTAAATCGGCTATAAATTTCAGTTCGTTATATGTAAACACCTTGCCGCACGGATTCGACGGGTTGCAGAGTATAAGCGCCTTGGGGTGCTGTTTGAACGCCGCCTCCAGCTCGTCGGGATTGAAATCAAACTCCGGCGGATAGAGCGGCACATATATAGGCTCGGCGCCCGAAAGAATCGCGTCCGCGCCGTAGTTTTCATAGAACGGCGAGAAAACAATCACCTTGTCGCCCGGGTCGGTCACGGTCATCATCGCCGCCATCATTGCCTCGGTGCTGCCGCAGGTGACGACTATTTCCGAATTGGGGTCGATGCTCCTGCCCATGAACTTCGACTGCTTCTCGGCGAGCGCCTCTCTGAAATTCTGTGCGCCCCAGGTTATCGAATACTGATGATAATCCTCGTGCGCGACCTCGGCAAGGCGGTCGAGGATTTCTTTGGGCGGATCAAAATCCGGGAATCCCTGCGACAGATTGACTGCTCCGTACTGCAGCGAGACGCGCGTCATTCTGCGGATGACCGAATCGGTGAAATTTTCTGTTCTGCTGGAAAGTTCAGGCATGTTTTCTCCCCCTAAATGCTGCGTTTTGAAATATTATACCGCAGATTCAACCGCTCGGGCAACCGACAAAACAAAGAAAAGCAGCCGGGAAAGCCGACTGCTTTTGTATACTTTTTCTGTTTTACTTCGCGTTGACGATATCGATCTGGTTCATATAGAGGTCGATATAGCTCTCTGTCTTCGAGCCGAGCAAAGTGCTGTGGTTCGCATTCTCCACAACGGGATAGACATACCACACGCCGCGCTCATATGCGCCCTTGTGGTCAACGACAAATTCGTGCTTCTCGCCCTCGGGATAGAGTGCGCTCTTGACGGGCACTGCGCCGTCGTTTCTGAGCCAATCGCCCTCGAGCTTGACGCCGTCAACCGTTATTCCGGCTATGTGTCCTATAAGCCAGCCCGTGCCCGCCATGCTGCCGAGCGCATCGGTCGGGTTCTGGAATCTGCCGTCCGCCGAAGGCTCCGTGCCGCAGCAGGCGTAGGAGAAATAATATACGTTCTCAACAGCGCCTATCTTGGCGTTGAGCTCCTGCGCGCCGTGAAGCGTGAGGTCATAGAGGCAGTTATCGTTCGAGAGGGCATAGTTCAGAATGCCACAGAGATTGAAGCTCGCCTTGCCCTCGCCGGGAGCGCGGGTCAGACCGAACTGATCGAGCTTGAGGTCAAGGTAGTTGCTGCCCGCCATACCCGCGACATTGGCAATCATAGCGGCGATATACTCGCCGTGATAAACGGCAATGCCGACATTCCCGCTGACGGTGCCGTTATGCGGCGCCGCTATCGAGATAACGGAGTTTACATAATCGTCCTTGCCGCCGGTGAAGAAATCGGAGACATCGCCGCCCGCCGCGACCTCTTCGGGCGCGCCGTTTGCGAGAATATAGGTGAAGAGTCTCGTCGTTGCGCCGCCGAACGAGTGGCCGAAGAGATTTATTTTTATAATATTTCCGTCCCTGTCGGTCTTTCCGAAGGTATCTATGAGCGCCTTTCCGACATATGAGCGGCCGTAGCGCGCATGGTTATGCTCTGCGGAGTGAGCCGCGCCGTAGTCAACGACCGTACCCGCAAGCTGGGCATAGAGCTCGCACGCTCTGTCCCATGCGCTGCTGAGCGGACCGACGGAGGCCGCGTGGCAATCGTATCCGCGGGCATTGAGCGACTTCATCAGATCCTCTTTATACTGCATACCCCAGTATGGCGTGACGGAGTTGAGCTTGTCGCTGTCTCCGTAGCCGAGGATGCCGTGGACGAAGATGCAGGGATAATTGTAAGAATCGGCTTTTGCGTCGGCAAACGCAAAGGAAACGCCCGCGCTGAAAACGAGAACCAGAGCGAGCAGCAGGCTTGCCGCGCGTTTAAAGATGTTGCGTTTTGTCATTGTTTCACTTCCTGTATTATTTTTTAAAGCCACAGAAATATTAGCATAAAACGGCGCTGCTTTCAATATTTAATCGAAAAATTATATTGGGAACACATAATTATTTTTCGCCGTCCGAAAGCTTTTTCAGCGCCCGTTCGTCAAGGAGGTTCACCGTGATGAATTTTTCGTTGCAGAACACCGCCCAGTTATTGAAAACGCAGGGCAGATTCTTCGCCTTTTCGAGCGAATCGACCTCGATAAAATCGACGTCTATTCCGTTTTCTTCGCAGAATTTACGGTTCGACTCGATGCGCCCGGGAATAAACGGGCACTGGGCGTCATAATAGACGGTCAGTTTTTTGCTGTCTATTGACTCTCTCTTCGCGTTTTCGGCAAAGCGCGGCTTTGTTCCGTCGGAAGATAATGCCAGCAGCTCATAGCCGTTCTCTGTCTCATCGACCGTCTCGAATCCGAACTTCTTCGCAAACGACTGGTCGGAGAGCCACGCTTTCTGCTTCTTCGCGCCGAGCATACAGACTCCGGATTTACCCTGCGCCTTTGCGTCGGCAATGCAGGATTCCATCAGCCGCCTGCCGTAGCCCTTGCCCTTGTTCTCGCTCAGAACCCAAAGGCAGTATATATAGATGTAATTGTCGCCGACTATCGGCACCCACGCGCTCTCGAGCGGCGCATATTCAATGAACACGCACGCCTTTTCGTCGAGCTTTCTGAAAACATGACCCTCGCCGAGGCGGTCTCTGAGCCACGCGCGCTTTTTCTCGACGCCCGAGTGCGGCTTCTTCGTGCGGATGATGCAGCAAAGATGCTCGCTGGCGATATTCTCGGGCGTGATATCGATAAACCTGTCAGACATAATACCCTCCAAAAAACAAACCGGTGCGGGCATAAAACGCCTGCACCGGCTGTGCGCAAATCAATAATATCTTATAACCGCGACAACTTTGCCTAAAATCGAGACCTCGTTAACGATTATCGGCTCATAGGTATCGTTCTCGGGCTGGAGACGGAAATGACCGTTTTCTTTATAGAAAGTCTTGACAGTAGCCTCGTCCTCGATCATCGCGACGACTATTTCTCCGTTTCGCGCGACGGGGGTTCTTTCGGCAATAACGAGGTCGCCGTCGAGTATGCCCGCCTGGATCATACTCTCTCCCCTGACCTTCAGGGCAAAAAGAGTTTTGTCACTCGTGGTGTGACCCGAATAGGCAACGGTACCCTCGATCTGTTCAAAAGCGAGTATCGGCGCACCGGCGGTAACGGTACCGACGATCGGGACATTGGTAACAACATTATCTTCCCTGCCCAGAATGCGGATCGTGCGCTTCTTGAGCGGATCGCGCTGGATATAGCCCGCCTGTTCGAGCGCATCAAGGTTCGCCTGCACGGATGAAGTAGAGCTCAGCCCCACTGCCGCGCCTATCTCACGCACCGAGGGCGGAACTCCGTCCTGCGAGCGTTCGAGGAGATATTCGTATATTCTTTTCTGAGTTTTGCTTATGTCTTTCAAAGCACGTCACCCTTTCAAGATGTCTGCATAACTTACCTGCTTTATTATAACACATAGTTTTTGAAATTGCAAACATTTGTTTGTTGAAATTTTTATAAATTTTTTGCGCGGTTTTTGACTCAAAATTTGGTATTTTTACACATTTTTGTTGTATTTTAGTTTTGCATTGTAGTATAATTTATGTAATAACCATTCGTTTGGCAGAATCTTTAAGTGAACATTATTTTTACAGGAGATGTATATCTTATGCCAACCGCAAGAACAAAGAGCAAGGCGCTCCCGAGAGCCGACTTCCCGGAACAGGTCGGCGTGTCCTCGAAGGCGATATCCGAACTGCTCGACGATTTTGAGCGCAGCGGGATAGAGCTTCACAGCATCATGATCCTGCGCCACGGAAAAGTAGCTTTCGAGACCTGGCGAGACCCCTATGCTCCCGACATCCCGCACACTATGTACTCAGTCAGCAAGAGCTTTGCGTCGATAGCCACCGGATTCGCTATTGATGAGGGACTGCTGACGCTCGACACGAAGGTCATCGATATCTTCCCCGAGTACAGACCGCAGAAATACGACGCGAACCTCGAAAAGATGACCGTGTTCCACCTGCTGACCATGACCGCCGGAAAGGATGTAAGCGTACTCGAAAACAAGGCGAAGGTCTCATGGCTCAAGAGCTTTTTCGGCGCGCGCTGGGCGTTCGCCCCGGGCGAGGGCTGGAAGTACATCAGCGAAAACTGCTATGTCCTCTGCGCCATAATCCAGAAGCTGACCGGCATGACCGTGCGCGAATATCTCGCGCCGCGTCTGTTCAAACCTCTGGGCATCAGAGAGAATCCCGCATGGGAGACAGACCCGAACGGTCTTGAGGCAGGCGGCTGGGGTCTGTTCATAACAACAGAAGAGCTCGCCAAAGTCATCGATTGCATGAGCCACGGCGGAAAATATCAGGGCAAGCAGGTCATCCCCGAGTTCTGGGCGCGCGAAGCGGGCAAGGCTCAGGCAGACAACTCAAGCAAAAGCTCGAATCAGATCGACTCCTGCGTCGGATACGGCTTCAACTTCTGGTGCTGCCACTTCCCCGGCTCTTACCGCGCAGACGGAATGTTCTCGCAGTTCGGCATCGTCCTGCCGGAATACGACGCAAATATCATCACCACCTGCAGCGAGGTCTTTGAGCAAAAGACGCGCGACTGCCTGTGGAGACACTTCCCCGAGGGCTTCATCGAACCGAAGGATGAGCCGGAGCAGACCACCCTGCCCATGACGCTCACTCCCCTGCCCGTGCTCACCGCCGGCAGGCGCAACCCCGTGCTCGAAAAGAAGCTGTCATATTCGACGATACATATGCTCTATAATCCCGTGCTCGATGTTGCGGGCTTCCCCGTGAGCGTCCTGCCGACGGCGGTCGTATATATGTCAGCTGACCGCGCGGGCAATATAGACAAGATAAACCTCGACTTCTCCGAGAACGAGTGCCGCTTCACATGGAGCGAGGGAAAAGTCAGGAACACGATAGTCAGCGGACTCGACGGCAAATACCGCAAATCGAAGATGCACCTGGCGGGACTCGATTTCACCGCCGTCTCGTCGGCGAGATGGGAGGACAGCGACACATTCACAATATGGATCCGCGCCAACGAATCCATATCCGAGCGCCGCTTCTCTTTCCGCTTCAACGGCAACAAAGTCACCGTCATCCCGACCTCCTGCCCGGATCTGTGCAACATCGCCGAATCCATCGCGCAGGGCACGGGCGATATGATAGAAAACGAAACAATAGCCGACATCTGCGGCAACATTCTGCGCAGGCACTACACTCTGCTCGAACCAAAGCTGTTCGGCCGCCTGGAGATGAGATAAATGTCAACCTTGTTCAAAATATGCTTCGGAATCGCGGCGGGACTCGAATTCATTTTCGTCCCGTGGTTCCTCAAGGCCTCAAGAAACGGGCGCTGCACAAAATCGCAGATACTCAAAACCATATGCGCGACTCTTTTCGTCGCGGCGGGAGTTCTCGCGAGCGTGATAGCTCAGAACCGCAGCGACTACGCGCACTATATTCTGATAGGGCTTCTGCTCGGCTGGTGCGGCGATTTTCTTCTGCATCTGCCGCCGAAGATGCCGTTCACGCTGAGCGGCGGACTCGCGTTCCTTGCGGGGCATGTGTTTTATATATACGCTTACTGCCTTGCGATGAAGCGATATTTCCCCGACGCGCCGTTCTGGGATAAGCGCGAGCTGATAGCCTGCGCGATAATTATAGTTATCGGCGTTGCGGTCATTCGCCTGCTCGGAGTCAAGTTCAGCCCGCTTTATATAATCGGCGTGCCGTATGTCGCGATGCTCGCGTTCATGCTCGTCAAGGCGGGTTCGCTCGGCATCAAGGCAGTCAACGCCGGGCTCGACAACGCAGTTGTCATGTGCATCCTGCTCGTCGGCGGCGCGTTCTTATTCGCGCTGTCTGATATGATGCTTGCCGTCAACTCCCTGCGTAAGCCACGCCCGTCATACGGCTACAAGATAACCTGCATCGTCACTTATTTCACGGCGCAGTTCCTGCTCGCGTCAACAATATTTGTAATTTCCGCCTGACTCAAGGCGGCAGACCCGAAAGGAGACAGCATATGCTCGGAACAGGCACATGGCATTTAAAAATCGGCAACATGTTTTATAGCGGAGATATAACGCTTCGCGTCTTTGACGACGGCGGCAAATACGGCTTCGAGATAATCGAGCCGAAGATGACCGCGCCGGAAGTTGAAATAAAGAGACTTTCGACCGTCGGCAACCACCTGTCCGCGACCGTCACGGCGCGTGAACTGCGCGGCAGAGACGCCCAGATTGAGCTCGATTTCACCGACACCTCCGTCAGCGGAAGCGCAAAGGTTCCGCTCATCGGCACGGTGACGATAAAAGAGGGCACGAAGATAGCAGAATAAAGCAGATAAAGAAACAGCGACCGACCGCAGCGAATTTCCGTTGCGGTCGGTTTTGTAATTGTGTATACGAGATAAGAACATATAAATTGGGATTACGGATGTAAATAGCGGCGATAAATAATTGCACAATATTACAAATCAGCATAATTATGCAGTAGGGCGGATATCATCCGACGGCGAACTCCGCACAATCTTATTGTCGTGCAACTTGTAGGGTGCGGCGACTCGACGCACCGCTGCCGCGACAGCGGCACGATGTGAATTTGTAGGATTTATACCCTACCTTCGCGACCTACCATAATCAAACGATATGCACTACCCGCGTTTCGGCATTTTCTTTTTGTTTGAAAAAGAAAATGTCTGCAAAAGAAAAGCAACCGCGGGGTTTCACCCCGAGACCCCGACAACGCCGCGCCGCAGCACATAGCTTGCAGCTCTCAGTCGGCAGCTCGGCACATTCGCCCGTAAACTCGCTTCGCTCAAACAATACGGGCTCGTGCGTCTTGCTTCGCAAGCCGTTCCCTCGCTCCCCTAAGAAAGCTTTCAAACACTGCGGCGTGGCTATTGAAAGTCTGATTACAAAAATCAGTTGAATCACTTACTTTTACTTTGCTACAGCTCGAGCGATAGACAAATAACGCGCTTCTACGCACATTTCGGCGTCCCGTACCATCTGCAATTCTGCGTGGCAGAACAGCATAAACCCCGACTACAAATCATAGTCGGGGTTTGTTATTTGGTTTATGCCGAATATGCCTCTTATTTCGGCAGGTTGGCGAACAGCTTTACATTGTCGAATGTATATGTATACTTGCCGTCCTCAATGCCATGGATTATCTCGCAGACCTTGTCGTTATAGGGAGTCGGCACACCGTACTTTCTGCCGTAGGCGCAGACAACGCCGTTTATCGCATCAACTTCGCACTTCTTGCCCTTTTCAAGATCCTGGAGCATGCTCGCCTTGAGGAGCCTGTGCTTCTTGATGCATATCGGGATGAGCGCGAAGGATATCTTCTTCTTTATGCCGTTGCCCTTGTAGTCGAGAAGCTTGACGATATCCTTGCCCTGAACCGGCTCGATTTTTATTCCCGCCGCCGCGGCAACATCGATGCACTCTTTTATAAGGTTCTGACAGCAGACACGGGAGGTCTTGTTCTCTGCGGCGTCGCCGAAAGTGCCGCCGATAACGGCGGACATGCCGCTGAATGCGGCGTTGATGAGCAGCTTCGACCAGCGCACGCCCATGAAGTTATCCTCAACCTCGACGGGGCACATCTTCTCAAGCAGAGCCTTGACCTGCATGAGTTTGTCGTCCTTCTGACCGTTCATCCTGCCCAGACCGAAGCTCATGCTGTCGGGCTCGCTCGTAAGCTCCGAAACGCCCTTGCCGTGGAGCGTTGCGCCCCAAGCGACGGTGCCGCCCATCGTTCTGTCCTCCCCGACGACCTCGGAGACGGAGAGCTCGGGCAGTCCGTTTTGAAGCGTGCAGACGATGCAGTCGTCGGTCATATTCTTCTGAAGCTTCTTTAAAACATTGACATTGTCGAGCTGCTTTGTCAGCAGGATTATCAGCTCATATTTTTCGGTCATCTCGTCGGGAGTCAGCGCGTGGACGGGCACGGTCATATTGACGGTACCGATTATCTTTGCGCCGTCTCTGTTGAGAGCCTCGACGTGCTCGCGGTTGCGCGTGATAAGATCGACATCCACGCCCGCCTTTGCGAGATATGCGCCGAGCACGGTGCCGAGCGACCCCGCGCCGTAAATTGCGGTTTTCATAGAAATCCCCTCTTTGATAAAATTTTATCGATATGATTATATCACGCAGAGCGGCGATTTACAAGAAAACTTTTCGTTCCCTGCGGAGTATGTCCGCGAGAATTATTTTGATTTATCCCAATAGGGGTAATCGGTAAACACGAACTTTCCCTCCGCATTTTTCCCTGTCGGCAGCTTGACATAGATGATATCGTCAACCGAGCGTTTTCTTACGGCCATAACAACCGTGAAATTCCCGTTGCCGTCATCCTCGACGTGATGCATCCAGCTGTTATAGGAGACTTCGCCGTCGTTTTTCTTATATGCTACATATATGTTGTCGTTATGCTCTATCAAATCCCTGTCGGCGACAGCTTGGCTCAGTATTTTATCTGTAAACTCCTCGGAAAAGACCTCTAAAAATTTTTTGCGGACCTCTTCCATCGTGGTCACATACCGGTATTGGGGGAACATTGGAATATACTTTCTGAATCTTATTGTCACGGGCTTCTCCCCGGCGGAATACTCGCCCGCAAAATTCAGAGTCAGCCAGAGGCTTCGCGCCTTATCCGCCAAATCCCGCGCGTCGGTCTCATGCAGAATAGACCCGTCCTCGGGATAGAGCTCATACCCGTTTATGCCGTGCAGGCTTTCTATTATTGCTTGCTTGTCGCTCTCATAGGTCTCCCAAAGCGCAAGCGCGGCATCGGAAACTTTTTCCGAGTATGCGTTTATCCGATAATGGTCGCGCGCCGTAACGAACAGGGTGTTTTCGTCCGAAACAAGCCTCCCCACTTCCACTCTACCCTTGTAGGAGTCCGAGGAATAGCCGTTGCCGGTATCGATTATAAAGAACGTGAGCTCATCGCCGTCCGTTTTATCGACGGAAAACGTCACCATGCCCTCCGAAAAACCGGCGCTGACCACGCCTACCCAACTTTTGGGCAGCGAAATCGCATAGCTCCCTTCGGAAAACTCGGTGCTTCTTATTTTATTCGAGGTTATCAGCCTGTTAATCCCGGCTCTTAATGTTTGGTAATTTTTCGGGAAGTTATTGCTCCCGCTCGCCTCAATCTCCGTTCCGTCCGCCAAGACAGCAGAAAAGCTCATCGAGCTTCCGTCGAGAACATTGGGGGGATTTGCGCCTCGGAAGCCCGCCCATTCATCTATTCTGCAATTTCCGAACAGGGCGCACACCTCGCGGTAGAGATTCTCGTCCCCGTCAACCGAGCGGATGACGTCGCGGGATTCGACAAAGCAGGACAGCTCGTTATCCCAGTCGTTCGAGCTCATATAATACTCAAGATGTACTCCGTCCTCTGTTTTGCATCCCTCATACACGGCGTTCTGTGCCGAGCAGTTGTTCTCCGTCAGCTTAAAGCTTTTAAATTCCATAGGATCGCCTCCGTAGTCATTGTCCTGTTTCGATGAGCACGCGGGAAAAATCAGCAAGAGAATGCACACGAGTGCAAAAGAAATAAAGCGCTTTTTCATTTTCCTGTTACCTTTCCTTGATATGCCGCACTGCGCCAAAAGAGCAAGGGCTTCGGTTCTCTTATGTCCGTTATATTTTCTGTTCCGAACAAGTCACTCCTTTATAAGCTCATTTCTCAATATTAATTATATCACAACGCATTGATTTTTCAAGAAATAGCCGCAAACTCGAGAGTTTGCCTCCAAAAAAAGCAGCCGGGCGCAAAAAGCCCTTCAAAAATGCAGAAAAACTCCCGAACAGCAATGCTGCCCGGGAGCTGATATTCGTCTTGTAAGCGGTAAAAATTCAGCGCTTCGAGAACTGGGGTGCACGGCGAGCGCCCTTGAGACCGTACTTCTTTCTTTCGGTCATTCTCGGGTCTCTGGTCAGGAAGCCTGCCTTCTTGAGTGCGGGGCGAAGCTCTGCATCATACTGAAGGAGTGCTCTGGAAATACCGTGGCGGATAGCACCTGCCTGGCCGGTCACGCCACCGCCGTTGACGCGGCAGATGACATCGAGCTTTTCGCTGGTGCCTGTAAGAGCGAGAGGCTGGCGGACGATGAGCTTGAGGGTCTCAAGGCCGAAATAATTGTCAATCTCTCTGTCGTTGATGATGATCTTGCCGGTGCCGGCATAAAGACGGACTCTGGCGACTGATTTCTTTCTGCGGCCTGTGCCGTAGAAGTAAGGAACTGAATCGTACATTATTTATTGCCTCCCTTCATTAAAGAGCCCACTCTTCGGGCTTCTGTGCTTCGTGCTTGTGCTCAGCGCCTCTGTAAACGCGGAGTCTTGTAAGAGCGGTGCGGCCCAGAGTAGAATCGGGCAGCATACCCTTGACTGCAAGCTCGACAGCGAACTCGGGCTTTGTCTTCATGAGGGTGCTGTACTTGACCTCTTTCATGTTGCCGATATAGCCGGTGTGATGATAATACATCTTCTGGTTGAGCTTGTTGCCGGTGAGGACAGCCTTCTCAGCGTTGATGATGATTACATGATCGCCGCAGTCGGCGTGAGGAGCGAATGTGGGCTTATGCTTGCCGCGAAGAAGGACGGCAGCCTGAACTGCTACCTTGCCGAGAGGCTTACCGGCAGCATCGATGACATACCACTTACGGGTGATGTCGCCCGCTTTGGGCATATAAGTTGACATACTTGTTACCTCCGATTTCTTAATGCTACGATATATTACCACATCGCTCTATGCTTGTCAAGCACTTTTTCTTTAAATTTTAATTTATGTTTTGCTATCTCCGTTTTTCTCAAGTTTTCTCGTTTTTTCATACCATTTGCTCGCTTATGATTTACGAAAAATTTTGCCGATAGCGCGATAAAATCGACAATCTACCGCTCAAATTGACTTTATCCCCGGCATAGTATATAATAAATATATTATATAAGCTCACGGAGGCAGACATGAAAAAAGAAGAGATAAAGCGCATGAACGATCTCTATCACCTGTCGCAGGAGAGGGATCTGAGCGAAGAGGAATTCGCCGAATGGGAGGGGCTCAAAAAGCAGTATGTCGCCGATTTCAAGGCGAGCCTTACAGCCCAGCTCGACAATACATATATAATAGACGACAAAGGCAACAAGCGCAAGCTCGAAAAGAAGTCGGGCGACAAGTAATCTGCGCGGACACAAAAACGAAAGAGTGATATTATGTTTTGCAGAAATTGCGGAAAACAGCTCGAAGACGGATTCAAGGTCTGCCCATATTGCGGCGAACCGGTGAGCCTCGCGGAGAGCGACGCCAGACGCGCGGCACAGGAGCAGACCGCCTCAGAAGATACTCAGCCCGTACATAATGATCTTCCGAAAGAGCCGGCTCCCCTGCCTGCTCCCGCACCTGTTCAGCCGAAAGCGAACAAGAAGCCCGAGCAGGAAAGCGAAAGCACCGGCGGATGGAAAGTTCTCGGATTTTTCCTCGGCTTCTTCGGTCCGCTGCTGTGGTTCCTGCCGCTCGTCAGCCTCGTGCTCTATCTAATATGGAAGAGCGACAAGCCGAAGGTCGCCAATGGCATCGGTCAGTTTACGCTGATAGGTCTCGCGGTCGGCGTGGGACTCGCAGTTATTATTGCGATAATCGTCGGAGTGCTGTTTGCGATAACCGCGTCGATGACTGTGTTTGAAATGATACGCAGCTTCTTCCACGGCTCGCTCGGCGGGATAAACGATCTTGTCAGAAGCCTCCCGTTCATCGACTGAGCAACATAAAAATATTGAAACCGCCCGTGTTTTTTCCTTCAGAAATTCGGGCGGTATTTTTTGCGCAATTTTGAATTTATTCATTGATATTCATTCAATATTCAACAATTACTCATTGCTTCTTTTCCGCAAGCGGTAAAGCTTTCCTCCTTGTTGATGTGGATAACTATGTGGATAATGTGGATAACTTTTGTGTTTTAATGACTATTCAGAATATATGCGTAAAGTAAAAAACTTTACAGTTTGATTTTAATAACTATATAGAAATATTCTGTATAAGCCGCATATGCAGTGACAAAAAATTAACCCGGTTGCAGGAAAACTTGCAGCCGGGTTTTATGCATAAAATTTTACGCGTGATTTTTGTCTATTTTGCCAATATCAGACGTTCGCGAGAGCCGCGTCAAGATCGGCGATTATGTCATCGACATTCTCTGTTCCGACAGAAAGTCTGACAAGATTTTCATAGACTCCGCAGTCGTCGAGCTCCTGTGCGGTGAGCTGGCGGTGGGTCGTGCTAGCTGGGTGCAGGCAGCAGGTGCGGCTGTCCGCAACATGGGTGACTATCGCCGCGAGTTTGAGGCTGTCCATGAATCTGACCGCGTCCTCTCTGCCACCCTTTATTCTCAGCGAAATGACGCCGCAGGTGCCGTTGGGCATATACTTCTGCGCGAGGTCATAGTATTCGTCGCCCTCGAGGCCGGGATAGCGGACGGACTCGATCTTCGGATGAGCCTTCAGGAACCTTGCAACGGCGAGAGCGTTTGAGCAATGGCGCGGCATACGCAGATGCAGAGTCTCGAGCCCGAGGTTGAGCAGGAATGCGTTCATCGGGGACTGAATTGAGCCAAGGTCGCGCATGAGCTGAGTCGTGCACTTTGTTATATATGCAGCCTTGCCGAACTGCTCGGTGTATACAACACCGTGGTACGACTCGTCGGGAGTTGTAAGTCCCGGGAACTTGTCGTTCTGAGTCCAGTCGAAGTTGCCGCTGTCAACTATAACTCCGCCTACGCTTGTCGCGTGGCCGTCCATATATTTTGTGGTCGAATGGGTAACTATATCCGCGCCGAACTCAAACGGGCGGCAGTTTATCGGGGTCGGGAAAGTGTTGTCGACTATCAGCGGCACGCCGTGGGAATGAGCCGCTCGCGCATACTTCTCAATATCGAGCACAACGAGCGAGGGATTAGATATAGTCTCGGCGAACACGGCTTTTGTGTTATCTTTGAATGCCGCGTTGAGCTCCTCCTCCGTCGCATCGGGGCGAACAAAAGTGAAATCGATGCCGAGCTTTCTCATCGTGACATTGAAAAGATTGAAAGTTCCGCCGTATATCGCGGACGCGGCAACGACATGGTCGCCTGCGGAGCAGATATTGAAAACGGAGAAGAACGACGCCGCCTGGCCGGACGAAGTGAGCATCGCGCCGACGCCGCCCTCAAGGTCGGCTATCTTCGCGGCTACGCAGTCGTTTGTCGGGTTCTGGAGACGGGTGTAGAAATATCCGGACTCCTGCAGATCGAAGAGCCTGCCCATCTGCTCGCTCGATTCGTATTTATATGTCGTGCTCTGGACTATCGGCACAACGCGCGGCTCGCCGTTTTTCGGAGTGTAGCCGGACTGCACGCACTTTGTTTCTATATTAAAGCTCATTTTGTTCTCTCCTTTTTGTCAGTCTTTGAGAAAATGACCCATAAGGTCGAAGCCGGGATCAACAAAAATGCCGGTCTCGGATGCTGATTTTTCATTTATGCTCGCAACGCCGCTGTCAAGCTCTTTGCCTTTACGGTAAATCAGATACGGCACGGGGTCGGATGCGTGGGTGCGGGTCGATATCGGGGTCGGATGATCCGGCAGAACCATGACTTTATAATCGTCCTGAGCATTGAGATAATCAAGGATTATAGGCATTATACGGCTGTCAATAAGCTCGATTGCTTTGACTTTATTTTCGGGCTCGTTTCTGTGGCCGCACTCGTCGGGAGCCTCGACATGGATATAGACAAGGTCCTGACCTTTACGCCATTCGTCGATTGCAGCGTTCGCTTTGCCCTCGAAATTCGTGTCGATATAGCCGGTTGCGCCCTCGACTTCGGGGGTGTTCATGCCGGCGCAGATGCCGATGCCCTTGAGCAGGTCAACTGCCGAGACGATGCTGCCTTTCACGCCGAACTTCTCTTCAAAGGACGGCAGAGCCGGGCGGCTTCCCTCGCCCCAGAGCCAGATTGAATTTGCGGGGAGCTTGCCCTCGGCGATTCTCTTCTTGTTCACGGGGTGATCTTTAAGAAGATCGTAGCTCTCGCGCATCATGGCAATGAGCTTTTCGGCGTTTGGAGAAGTCGAAAGATATTCGCCGATAACTCTGCCGGAGATATCATGCGGAGGGGTCATCTTGCCGAGATCCGTCGTGCCGTTATGTACGATAAGGCAATGGCGATAAGCCACGCCGCTGTAAAAATCAAATTCGCTGCTGCCGAAATGCTCCTGCACGGTCTCGATTATCTGCGCCGCCTCTTCGGTCGAGATATCGCCGCCGGAGTAGTCGAGCATAGTCTTTGCGCCGTAATCCGCCTCGTCGCTCAAGGTGACAAGGTTGCAGCGCAGAGCGATATCCGTTTCGCTCATCTTGACTCCGATGCTGACCGCCTCAAGGGGCGAGCGTCCTGTGTAGCACTTCTTCGGATCGAATCCGAGCACGCTCATATTTGCAACATCGCTGCCGGGTTTGAGTCCGGCGGCAACGGTTCTGACAAGTCCGACTTCACCCTTCGACGCGAGCGCATCGATATTGGGCTTCTTTGCAACTTCCATCGGCGTCTTGCCGCCGAGAGCCTCAACGGGATAATCCGCCATGCCGTCGCAGAGAACTACAGCATATTTCATATATCTTCACCCTTTCAGAGAATTTATGCACAAACGATGCATATCGGGCGCGGCAAGTTCGGTTAGCATATGCATACTTGCCCGCCGCTGCTTTAATTATATCATAAAGTATCAGCGCATTAAAGCAAAAATTAAGAGAGAATATACATATATACTATATAAAAAAGAGTGCAAAATGACGAAAAATTATTTGTCAAAATGCGCTTTCAGCATATAATTGAGCGAGGCACAATGATATAATCGATTTGGAAGAAATATTCAAAAGGAGGATACTTATGACAAAAAGATTATTTACAGTTTTGCTTGCGTGCCTGCTCATTCTTATAAGCTTCACGGCATGCGGCACAAAAACGCCCGAGCCCGGCACGACCGCGGCAGAAGACATATCCGCCGCAGAAACCGAAGCCAATGCGCAGACGAGCGCAGAAGAGACGAGCTCCGAAGCGGTATCCGAATCCGCAGAGGAGAGCACTGCTCAGAACACGCAGAAACCGACGGCAGATAAGCCGGCATCGAAGCCCGCAGCAACTGCAAAATCGAATAATTCCGGCTCAGCTTCAAAAGGCAAGCTTGAAGTCAGCGCAGGAAGCGTAAAAAGCATCGCCGGCGCAAAAGTGCTCAGGGCGTGGAAACTCAATTCAAACGGAGTGAATATAGAAATCCACCGAATAGCCTATGGGCCGCAGATAACTCAGGCTTTCAAAAAAGCGAACGCTGACGGCGCTATCGACTACGACAAGACGGTCACTTATCAGCCGGTAGTCAATATAGCGATAATCACCTGCTCGCCCGAGCACATCGGCGTTGCATCGAGCCAACAGCTCCTTGGCACGAATGTCGGCAGGGTTGAGGATATGGGCAGAAAGAGCGGCGCGCTCATAGCAATAAACGGCGAGGCAGGCTCAACATATAAAAAAGGCGCTCCGACAATTCGCAGCGGCTCGGTAGTTTCGACCGACGGCAGCGGGCAAAAGCGACTGCTGATCTACAGAAACGGCACATGGAAAGTCGAAACGCTCACAAACGAGAACTGCAAATCGTATATCTCGCAGGGCGTTTACAATTCCCTGCGCTACCAGCGGCAAGTCATAACAAACGGCAAGGCGACCAACGAGCACGACACTTATTATCACAACCGCACCGTTTTTGCGCAGATATCAGAGAACAAATATATCATGGCTATAGGCGAATTTATGCCGCTCGACAACATGATGAAAGTCCTCATAGCATACGGCGCGAGGAATGCGTTTTTGCTAAACGGCGGCAACTGCTCATCGATGTATGTCAAGGGCATCGGCAACACGACCGGCACAAAGGCGACTCAGCTCAAAAATCTTAACAAGCCGTGCGTTATCGAGAGCGAATTCTTCGCGGCAAACGGTATGCTCGGATTGAACTCCGCCGGGAAGCAGAAGCTGGGCGGACCTTGCAACGAGCTCGACATAGTATATGTAAAATAAAAAGCAAAAGGGTGAGACGGTGAAAAAGGCTTTCAGAGCAGCTGCAATTGCGGCAATATTGCTATTTGCGCTGACTTTTATCGGGAACGAAAAAATCAAAAACGCATCGGCTCACCTGCTGTTTTCTTCGTCTGTCAGCGTCGGTGGCAATGAATCGCGGAAAGTCACGCTCAAAAGCGGCGACAGAATAGCCATCGGCTCATATCTCGGCGAGCCTGTTGTCTGGAGAGTCATCGAAACGGGCGGCAAAACTCTGCTCATGAGCGAAAAAGTGCTGTGCTTCAGGGCGTTCGACCCGTCTGAGGACGGCATCGGCAGTTCCGATTATCTCACCTCTCCCCTGCGCGCATGGCTCAATTCGGAGAGCGGATTTTTAAATCCGGAGAATTTTTCAGAGTTTGACCTTTCGCTCATATCCCCCGACCGAAACGGCGATTCAATATTCCTGCCGTCAAAAGATATGCTCAAAAATATAAGCACCGCCGACCGCCGCAGAAGCCCAACCGAGCAGTGCGTCAAAAATGACAGCTCGCGCTATTTAACTCTGCGCAAATACTGCTGGTACTGGACAAGCTCGCCGGTTTCAACAAATCAGAGCAGCGTGACGGCGGTCACCACGACCGGCGGGTTCTATAAAACGCTCGCGGCGGACGAGCTGTGCGGCGTATGCCCGGCGATGTATCTTCGCAGCGGTATTCTCGTTCTTTGCGGAAGCGGAACCGCCGCCAATCCGTACGCATTGGCGGGAGGTGGCGAAAGATGAGAGAAAAGCTGAAAGAATTTCAAAATTCTCCGCGCTCGATAATCGCCGCGTTTTCCGCCGCCGTGCTGTTTTTCTGCACGGTGTTCACGCGGCTGATACTAAAAACCGACGACGGTCACTTTCTCGGCATACTCCACCGAAACGGATTCACAGTAACAAGCTGGCTGCACGAGCGGTACACGACCGTGTCCGGGCGGATAGTCGGCGAATGGCTGATGATAAACTTTCTGCGCCTGCCGCTCATTTTCTGGAAGCTGTTCATCGCCGCGCTGATTATATATATAATGTATTTTCTCTGCCGCCTGTCGGACTTTTTCGGCGAAAAGGCAAGCGCAAAACAGAGATATATCTTCGCCTGCTCGGTGCCGTTGGCAGTATTTCTGCCATGCCTCAACCCGTCGGTGTTCTGGTTTGCAGGTTCGTTTACATTTCTCGTTCCGTTCGCCGCCCTGCTTATCACGGTGACACCTCTCACATTCGAGGTATTCGGAGGGCGCGTGAATCCTATAGCCTATATCGCCGCCGCGATTGCTTCTGTCGTCGCGGCATCTCAGGAGCAGTCCTGCGCCGCGGTGCTCGCGCTGCAGGTAATTCTGCTGATTTTTTCGGCATATCAACGCAGGCTCAGACTCCGTCAATTCATTCCGCTCCTGCCGAGCGCGGTTTCCGCCGCAGTGTTAATTCTCTCGCCCGGACTTCGCGGGCGCGGAGCGATGGAAGCGGCGTCGGGTTTTGAAAGATTCTCTAAAATGAATATATTTGAAAAACTGCTCTGCGGATTTTCAAATTATTTCGCATTTTCGTTTTTCTTCTCGCTGATAACCACGGCTGTTTTTCTCGTTCTACTCGGCGCATCGGTATATGAAGCATTCGGAGGCTCGCGAAGAATAAAGAAAATTATATCAGTCTTTGCAATATTCGCCTCGGCGCTGTGCGTCGGAGTCAACGCCGCATATATTATTATCCGCCGCACCACCCCGGACAAGGGCTTTGAAAAGATGTTCAAGAGCGGCAACTATCTTCCGCTCGAACTCGCGGTTATCGCGCTCTGTTTTGTCTTTCTCTTTAGCCTTTTCATTCTTATAGCGGCGCTCATCAAAAAGAACAAAAAGCTCGGTTTCACCGTCGGCGTGCTGTTCAGCGCCGCTGTTTGCTGCGCCGCAGTGCTCGGATTCTCTTCGTCCGTCTACGCCTCCGGTCAGCGCGTGTTTTACTACACCGAGATGTTCACGCTCATCGCCTGCGCAGCGATGTATTCTTCACTTTCTGAGAGTAAGGCGAAAAAATTCGCGGGATATGCAGTCCCGACAGCCGCATTTATTTTCTATATTATTAACTGCTTTACCTACACATTCCTTGAGATACCCATAATGGGCTAAAATAAATTGTAAAGCGATTTGCTTTACAATTTACACACCTATTTTTTAGCGCAAAAATCAAAGCTCCCGTGCGACTTTCCCGATATATCAACACATTCGGGGACGCATGGGAGCTTTTGTTTTTTCATTTATAAATCATGTAAAGCTTAACAGCTTGTCATCAATGACCGTGCGGAACGACATCGAGTTTATCATGTTCCTCGCCGAGATCGGCGCGCAGGAGCGCAAAGAACACTATCGCGAGCAATATTTCCGCGCACCATATGGTCTTGCCGCCGAGATAGCCGCAGAGAAAAGTTGAAGCGACCGCGCCCGCGACAAACGAGCCTATCATCAGCAGATGCGCGAACATCTTGCCGCGCGCTTCTTTATTTCCACTGCGAAGCCACTTGACGAGGTTCGAGCCGACCTGGCGGACATGGTTGGTGCAGAAGGTCGTTGCCATCGGAATTTTCTTCGCCTGGCGGAATGTATTGAACTGCATCGAAGCGATAAAATTCACAGCCACCTGGCAGATCTGCGGCGGCGCATTGTCCGGGACGAAGCCGAGCGCAAATATCCACGCCATTTCAAACGCCACGAACGCCGTGTCCCAGCGGACTATCTTGCGGCGGTTTATATGCTTGGGCAAAAATTCCGAAATGACCGTGCCGAGCAAATAAGCCGAAGCGGGCAGGAGATAATACAGCGCCTTGCGCCAATTTCCGCGCCCGAGCTGAACCGCCATGAGCACGAAGTTCGCTGTCTGCGCGTTACAGAACACGCCGCCCTTTTGAACATAAGTATATGCGCCGAAAAATCCGCCGACGGCTATCATAACGGCAAATATCCAGAGCTTTTCGCATTCGAGAAGCTCTTTATCTTTTTTGACAGTTTTTTCTTTCATCGTTCACCACACCGTTTCTTTTCTACAACGCATAAGTTTATCACTGCTCCCCGTCTGTGTCAAGAAATCGTAATGTCTTGAAAAACGCCTGTTTTCATGGTATTATTTAGGGTATTATATACCATTATAGAATGCAGTATAAAACAAGAGGAGAATAGCATGTCAAAGCTTTTGAAGTATTTGAAAAAATACAAAATTGAAAGTATTCTCGCGCCGTTTTTCAAGCTCATTGAAGTGGCATTCGAGCTGATTGTTCCGCTGATAGTCTCAACTATAATCGACATCGGCATAGAGAACGGTGACAAAGTTTATATTATCAAACGCTGCCTGCTGCTCGGTCTGTTCGGCATACTGGGTCTTTGCAGTACGCTTGTGGCGCAGTATTTCTCGGCGAAAGCGTCAGTCGGCTTCGCTTCCGATATCCGCCACGCGCTCTTCCAGCATATCGGCAAGCTCTCTTATTCCCAGCTCGATTCGCTCGGCGCGCCGACGCTCATAACCCGCCTGACCGGCGACATAAATCAGGTTCAGACCGGAACAAATTTGACCCTGCGTCTCGTCCTGCGCTCGCCGTTCGTCGTATTCGGCGCGGTGATAATGGCGTTCACGGTCGACGCAAAATCGTCGCTCGTGTTCGTCGTTGCGGTGCCCGCTCTCGCTGCGGTCGTGTTCGCGATAATGCTCGTGTGCATCCCGATGTACCGCAAGGTTCAGCAGAAACTGGACGGACTGCTGAGCAAGACGCGCGAAAACCTGCTCGGTACCCGCGTTGTCAGAGCGTTCTGCAAAGAGGAAGAGGAAATTACGGACTTCGACGCCAAGAACAGCGCCCTGACCGAGATGCAGACGGCGGTCGGCAGGATATCCGCTTTCATGAACCCCGCAACCTTTGTGCTCATAAACCTCGCGATAATCGCGCTGATATATGTCGGCGCAATACGCGTTGATTCCGGCGCCATTTCGCGCGGCGCGGTCGTTGCGCTCTATAACTACATGTCACAGATCCTCGTTGAGCTGATAAAGCTCGCGAATCTTATAATCAGCGTCACAAAGGCGATAGCCTGCGGCAACCGAATTCAGTCGGTGCTCGATATCGAGCCCGGCACCGTCCCCGGCACTGTCACCGACGGCAACGAAAACAGCGAATATTCGGTCGAGTTTGACAAGGCGTGTCTCTCCTACAACGGGAGTGAGGAGTCCCTGCACAATATTGACCTCAAAATAAAGCGCGGCAGCTCGATAGGCGTTATCGGCTCGACCGGATCGGGCAAAACTTCGCTCGTCAATCTTATTCCGCGATTCTACGATGTTACCGGCGGGTGCGTGCTCGTTGACGGCATTGACGTGCGCGACTACGACACAAAGGCTCTGCGCTCGAAAATAGGCGTCGTCTCACAGAAAAAAGCCCTGTTCGCCGGCACTGTCAGGGACAATATCCGCTTCGGCAAGCAGGACGCCACAGACGAAGAAATCTGGCAGGCGCGCGAAACGGCGCAGGCAAAGCAGATGATAGAGGACAAGAGCGGGCAGCTCGACTTTGTCCTCGAACAGGAGGGCAAAAATCTCTCGGGCGGTCAGCGCCAAAGAATGACTATAGCCCGCGCCCTCGTCAGAAAACCAGAGGTACTCATCCTCGACGATGCGGCGAGCGCACTCGACTACGCCACCGGTGCGGCGCTGAACAAGGCGCTGAGAAACACCGACTTTGCCCCGACTGTCATAACCGTGTCCCAGCGCGTTGCGGCGATAAGAAACGCCGATACCATAGTTGTCCTCGACGAGGGCGAGATAGTCGGCATGGGCACGAACGACGAGCTCCTGCGCTCGTGCGAAGTCTACAAAGAAATTTTCGATTCACAGCTTGAAAAGGAGGATGCGTAACCGTGAAGAACAAAACCGTTTTCAAGCGAGTTATCGCGGTCATCGGCCGCTCAAAGCTTCTGCTGTTCCTTTCGCTCATCCTCTCCGTTGCAAGCGTCATTCTCTCGCTGTATATCCCCGTCCTCGCCGGACGCGCGATAGACGGAATAAAGCTGCACGGCAACGTTGATTTTGAAGTCATAAAGAAGTGTCTTTTCGGCATTCTGATCTGCGCCATAGTCGGCGGAGTGCTCCAGTGGGTGATGAACATCATCAACAACCGCATAGCCTATAACACCGTGCGCGATATACGCTCAAAGGCGTTTTCGCATATGCAGACCCTCCCCGTGGCGTTCGCCGACTCCCACCCCTACGGCGATATCGTCAGCCGCATAACGGCGGACGCGGAGCAGTTTGCCGACGGACTGATTCTCGGCTTCTCCCAGCTGTTCACGGGCGTTGTCACGATAGCCGTGACGCTCGTTTTCATGCTCACTATATCGCCGCTCATCACTCTTGCGGTCGTAGTGCTGACCCCGATATCACTGTTCACGGCGCGTTTTATAGCCAGGCGCACTTATTCGATGTTCAAAAAGCAGTCCGAGACCCGCGGCGAGCAGACCGCGCTCATCAACGAGATGATACAGAATCAAAAGACCGTTCAGGCGTTTTCATATGAAGACAGAGCGGTTGAAAGATTTGACGAGAGCAATGAAAAACTGCGCAAATATTCGCTCAAATCCATATTCTTCTCGTCGCTTACAAACCCGACCACCAGATTTATCAACAATCTTATCTACGCCGTAGTCGGGCTCATGGGCGGAATATTCGCCATCGGCGGCATGGTGACCGTCGGCGGATTCGTCAGCTTCCTCGCCTACTCGAACCAGTACACAAAGCCGTTCAACGAGATTTCCGGCGTCGTGACGGAGCTCCAGAACGCTCTCGCCTGCGCGGCAAGAATATTCGAACTCATAGACGAAAAGCCCGAGGAGTCGGACGAAAATTGTTCGTCGCTCAGCGACCCCGAGGGAAGCGTGGAGTTCGACAATGTCCGCTTCTCATATGACAAGAGCAAGAAGCTCATCGACGGCTTCGATTTCTTCGCCCCGTCCGGCAAGACGATAGCCGTTGTCGGTCCGACAGGATGCGGCAAGACTACGCTTATCAATCTCCTGCTCCGCTTCTACGACGTTGACGGCGGCAGTATAAAGGTTGACGGAAAGAACATAAACGGAATAACGCGCCACAGCCTCAGATATCATTTCGGCATGGTGCTCCAGGACACTTGGATAAAGAACGGCACAGTCCGCGAGAATATAGCGTTCGGCAAGCCCGACGCCACGGATGAAGAGATAATCGCCGCCGCCAAGGCAGCACGCGCTCACAGCTTTATAAAGCGACTCAAAAACGGCTACGACACCGTCATCGGCGACGACGACGGGCTCTCCGAGGGCGAGCGGCAGCTGCTCTGCATCGCGCGCGTCATGCTCATGAAGCCGCCGATGCTCATTCTCGACGAGGCAACTTCATCGATAGACACCAGAACGGAATTGAAGGTTCAGGATGCGTTCAACACACTCATGCAGGGGCGCACCTCGTTCGTCGTGGCGCACAGACTCTCGACCATCCGCCACGCCGACTGCATTCTCGTCATGAAAGACGGCAAGGTCGCCGAGCAGGGCACGCACGAAGAGCTGCTCGCGAAGAACGGATTCTATACGAAGCTCTACAACAGCCAGTTTGCACAGTGAAAATAAAGGGTTGTCCTTGCGACAGCCCTTTTTTAATTACTCCTTGTTGACATCGACAAAAAGTATGATATAATTATAACAGCTGTTATAAAACAAGTGTTTTATAATTATTATTGGAGGACTCCATGAACTACATTCGCCTGTCACCCGAAAATCTCGAGAGCGAGCACATATGCTGTGCAATATCAAACGCCAAGGACCCGCAGGTCATTGCAAAAAAGCAGTGGCTTGCCGAAAGGCTCGGCGAGGGTCTGGTATTTTTAAAAGCCGACGCGCGCGGGAAGTGCTTTATTGAGTATATCCCCGCCGAAAACGCATGGGCGCCGATAGACGCGCCAGGCTATATGTTCATCGACTGTCTCTGGGTCTCCGGCTCTTTCAAGGAGCACGGATATTCAAACGACCTGCTCAACGAATGTATCCGCGACAGCCGCGAAAAGGGCAAATCGGGGCTGTGTATACTCTCATCGGCGAAGAAGCGCGGTTTTCTTGCCGACCCGAAGTATCTGAAATATAAGGGCTTCATAAAAGCCGATTCGGCATAGCCGTATTTCGAGCTGATGTATCTGCCGTTTGACCCGTCCGCGCCCGCTCCGCGCTTTCGCGAGCAGGCAAAAGGCGCTCAGACTGACGGCAGCGGGTTCGAGATATTTTATACAAGCCAGTGCCCGTTTACGGCTAAATATGTTCCGCTAATTGAAAACATGGCAAACGATATGAATCTTCCACTGAGCGCCGTGCATATCTCCTCGCGCGAGCAGGCTCAAAACGTGCCCTGCGCCTACACCGCATTTTCGTTGTTCTATAACGGGAAGTTCATAACGCACGAGATACCGAGCGAAAAGAAATTCGCGGCGATTTGTGAAGAGTTCGTAAAATAAAACATAGCCGGATTGACCGGCAGCGTAAAATATACTAATATAGAAAAGGGAAAAGATATCTGTCCGCCACGGCGGGCCAAAAGGAGACATTATGCTTAACATCAAAAACCTGACCAAAACCTACGGCGAGAAAAAGGCTGTTGACAACCTGACGCTGCATATCGCGCCCGGCGAGATATATGGCTTCATCGGCCACAACGGCGCGGGCAAGACCACAACGCTCAAATCCGTTGTCGGCATTTTGCAGTTCGACGAAGGCGAGATAACGATAAACGGCATCTCGATAAAAGATGACCCGCTCGCCTGCAAAAAAATCATAGCCTATATCCCCGACAATCCCGACCTCTACGAATACATGACGGGAATAAAATATCTGAACTTCATCGCTGATATTTTCGGCGTCAGCGCCGACGACCGCCGCGAGCGCATACATAAATATGCCGATATGTTCGGGCTGACCGCCGACCTCGCGCAGCCTATCTCGGCGTATTCTCACGGCATGAAGCAGAAGCTCGCGATAATCTCCGCATGGATCCACGAGCCCAAGTTAATCATCATGGACGAGCCCTTCGTCGGTCTCGATCCCGCCGCATCACATCTGTTAAAAGGCATGATGCGCGAGGTCTGCAACTCCGGCGGCGCAATATTCTTCTCGACCCATGTGCTCGAAGTTGCTGAAAAGCTCTGCGACAAGGTCGCGATAATAAAAAGCGGAAAGCTCATCCGCTCCGGCACAATGGAAGAGGTCAAGGGCGACTCCAGCCTTGAGAACGTGTTCCTCGAACTGGAGGGAGAAGAATGCTGAAAACACTGATAAAAAAACAGCTTCTCGAACTCAATAAAAGTTTCTTCGTTGACCGCAAGACGGGCAAGGGCAAATCTCCCCGCTCGGCGACATTCTCGATAGTGCTGTTCATATTGCTCATGATTTTTGCCATCGGCGGAATGTTCTGCTATATGTCATATTCGATGCGCCCGCTGATAACCTACGGCATGAGCTGGCTCTATTTTGCCATTATGGGCGCTACCGCTGCGCTTTTCGGCGTTTTCGGCAGCGTGTTCAACACATATTCGAGCCTCTATGACGCAAAGGACAACGACCTCCTGCTCTCGATGCCTATTCCAGTGCGCGATATCATGGCGGCGCGCCTCATCGGAGTCTATCTCATGGGGCTGATGTATTCCGGCGTTGTGGTAATCCCCGCCGTCGGCGTGTATTTCATAACCGCGCATCCCGGAATATCCGGCATAACCGCCGTTATAATGGCCGTTATGGTGACTGTTCTCGTGCTTATACTGTCGTGCATACTCGGCTGGGTCGTTGCAAAAATCGCGGTCAAATTAAAAAACAAGAGCATTATAACAGTTATAGTTTCAATAGCGTTTCTCGGCGGCTACTACTATGTCTACTTCAGGGCGAACGAGATAATCACCGGCATCGTTGCGAACAGCGCAGCTGTTGCCGCAAAGGTGCGCACGTCCGCCTATCTGCTCTATATTTTCGGCAAGGCGTTCGCGGGCGATGTTCTCCCGACAATTATAATTTCGCTCATCATTCTCGCCTTGCTCGCCGCGACATGGCTCATAATGTCGCGCACATTCTTAAAACTCGTCACGAGCAGCGGAAAGACCGCAAAGACAGTCTACAAAGAAAAGACGGTCAAGCAGCAGGGCACCGATCGCGCGCTTCTGCGCCGCGAGATAAACCACTTCCTCTCGAGCCCGTCTTATATGCTCAACTGCTCGCTCGGGGCGCTGTTTATGATAGCCGTCGCTGTTTTCTCGCTGATAAAAAGCGACTGGTTTATCGGCGTTGTCACCCGAATGGATGAGGATTTGCTGGAATATGCCCCGACCTTCGCGTGCTTACTTTTATGCCTGCTCTCTTCTATGAATATACTCACCGCGCCCGCGATATCCCTCGAGGGCAAGAGTCTCTGGATAGCCCGTTCGCTACCCGTCACCTCGTGGCAGATTCTCGGGGCAAAGCTGAAGCTCCACATGCTCTTCACCGCCGTCCCCGCACTGATATGCAGCATATGCTTCTGTATTGCCCTCAAGCCGGAGCTTCTCACGGCGGCGGTCATGATTATACTGCCGCAGATATTCACACTTCTGTGCGCCGTTTCGGGGCTCAGAGTAAATATCAGGATGCCCAACCTCACCTGGAGCAGCGAGAGCGGAGCGGTCAAGCAGAGTCTCGGCATCATGCTAGCAATGTGCCTCGGCTGGGCGTATATCATCGTGCTCATCGCGGTCTATCTGTTCGCGGTGCAGGTGCTGCCGAATGTATTCGCGCTGATGATCGCGACGGCGGTCATAGCAATAATAACCGCGATATCATTTGCAAGGCTCAAGCGCAAGGGCGTAAAGAGATTTGAGACACTGTAAGCAAAATTAAATATCAGCAGCCGTGGTTCGTTGAGAATCACGGCTGTTGTTTTTTGCGCTCTGCCTGCGCCGATATGACAAACCAATAAAAAAGCGGCAGACAAGCACAAAACCTGTCTGCCGCAATTTTATTTAATTATTTCTCAAGATTAGCCTTGAGGGTGTTGAGCTCGTCACTCAGAGCCTTGGGAAGTCTGTCGCCGAACTTAGCGTAGAACTCCTCGATGCCCTTTGCCTCGTCCTCCCAGAGGGAGTTGTCAACGCTCAGGATCTCCTTGAGCTGATCCTCGCTGACCTCGTCCTCGATACCCTCAAGGTTGATGTCCTCAGCCTTGGGTACGAAGCCGATAGCGGTCTCCTCTGCGTCGACCTTGCCCTCGCAGCGCTTGATGATCCACTCAAGCACGCGCATGTTGTCGCCGAAGCCGGGCCACAGGAAGTTGCCGTCGTCGTCCTTACGGAACCAGTTGACGTTGAAGATCTTCGGAGCCTTATCCTCGTCGAGGCCTGCGCCGATGTCAATCCAGTGCTGCCAGTAATCAGCCATGTTGTAGCCGCAGAACGGAAGCATAGCCATCGGGTCACGACGAACAACACCTACTGCACCGGCAGCTGCTGCGGTGGTCTCGGAAGCCATTATCGAGCCGACGAACACGCCGTGATTCCAGCTTCTTGACTGATAGACCAGCGGAGCGAGCTTAGCTCTTCTGCCGCCGAAGACGATAGCGGAGATCGGAACGCCTGCCGGGTTCTCAAACTCGGAGCTGATGCACGGGCAGTTGACAGCGGGAGCGGTGAAGCGGCTGTTCGGATGAGCGCCCTTTTCCTCGCTCGTCTTGCCGTTCCACGGTCTGCCCTGCCAGTCGATGGCGTTCTCGGGCGGATTCTTGTCGAGACCTTCCCACCAGACGGTGTTGTTGTCAAGGTTAAGCGCAACGTTTGTGAAAATGGTATTCTTTCTTGTCGCGGCAAGCGCGTTGGGATTGGACTTCTCGTTCGTGCCGGGGGCAACGCCGAAGAAACCGTTCTCGGGGTTGATAGCATAAAGTCTGCCGTCGGGACCCTTTCTGATCCAGGAGATATCGTCGCCGACGCACCAGATCTTGTAGCCCTTGTTTCTGTATCCCTCGGGCGGGATAAGCATGGCAAGGTTGGTCTTGCCGCAGGCGGACGGGAATGCCGCGCAGATATATTTGACTTCGCCCTTCGGATTCTCGAGGCCGAGGATAAGCATATGCTCAGCCTGCCAGCTCTCTTTCCAGCCCTGATAGGAGGCTATACGAAGAGCAAAGCACTTCTTGCCGAGGAGGACGTTTCCGCCGTAAGCGGAGTTGACGGAGATGATGGTGTTATCCTGCGGGAACTGGCAGATATAACGCTTCTCGGGGTCGATGTCGCAGCTGCAGTGCAGTCCGCGAACCCAGTCGTTGCTGTCGCCCAGAGTATCCATAACCTTCTTGCCGATTCTCGTCATGATAGCCATGTTGAGAACGACATAGATGGAGTCAGTCAGCTCAATGCCGATCTTCGAGAACGGAGAGCCGACAGGACCCATCGAATAAGGGATAATATACATTGTTCTGCCCTTATAGCTGTCTCTGGCTATATCGTAGAGCATCTTATAAGCCTCGGAGGGATCCATCCAGTTGTTGGTCGGACCTGCCTGATCCGCGCTCTCGGCGCAGATGAATGTGCGGTTCTCAACACGCGCAACATCGTTGGGCTTGGTTCTGTGAAGCAGGCATCCGGGGAGGAGATCCTCGTTGAGCTTGGTCATCTCGCCGGTCTCGCATGCCTTGGCGCGCAGAGCGTCAAGCTGCTCCTCGCTGCCGTCGATCCACATGACTTCATCGGGAGATACAAGAGCTATCTTCTCTTCGATCCAGTCGATCACTGTCTTGTTCTGTGTCAAATGTTTCATGATATTTGACTCCTTTCGTCTAATCTATTAAGAAAGGTACCATCTTTACCCAGTATGTATTATACCCCAATAAACTTGGTTTTTCAATGACGAAACTGTTAACTTTCAGACCTTTTTTGATAAAAATTTATCAATTTCATCAATAGGCATCGAAGCTCGTGCATTGAGGGTCAGCGGGGCTATGTTTCCCGCCTTGAATTCATAATAGCCCTGGGCGCCGACCATTGCCGCATTGTCGCCGCAAAGCGACAGCTCGGGCATGAACAGCGACCATGAATGAGCCTTGCAGATATCGGTCATCTCCGCCCTCAGGCGCGAGTTTGCGGACACTCCGCCCGCCAGAACTATCTTGTCGAAACCGAAGTTCAGTGCCGCTTTTTCGGTGTTTTCGCGCAGGCATCTTACGACCGCCTCGATATACGACGCGCCGAGATCGGGCACGCTTATCTCCTCGCCCTTTTGCTTTGCGTTGTGGATAATATTGACGGCAGCAGTCTTGAGTCCTGAAAAGCTGAAATCGTATTCGCTCCCGTCAACATGCGGGCGCGGAAGCTTGTAGCTCTTCGGGTCGCCGTCCTTCGACACTCTGTCGAGGTTCACGCCGCCGGGATAATCGAGCCCCATGGCGCGCGCCGCCTTGTCCATCGCCTCGCCTGCAGCGTCGTCGCGCGTTCTGCCGATAATATGAAAATCCGTGTAGTCGCGCACCTCGATTATGTGGCTGTGACCGCCTGAGACGACGAGCGCGAGAAACGGCGGCTCAAGGTCGGGGTGGGTTATATAGTTCGCCGCGATATGCGAGCGCAGATGATGCACGGGCACGAGCGGTTTGTTCGCAGAAAATGCGAGTCCCTTTGCAAAATTCACGCCGACTAACAGCGCGCCGATAAGCCCGGGTGCATAGGTCACGGCTATCGCGTCAACGTCGCCGACATTCATCTCCGCCCTGTCGAGCGCTTCGCCGACAACGCCGGATATCGCCTCCGCATGGCGCCTTGACGCTATCTCCGGCACGACTCCGCCGTAAAGTATATGTTCCTTCACCTGCGACGCTATGACGCTTGAAATAACGCGTCTGCCGTCCTCGACGACCGCCGCCGCGGTCTCGTCGCAGGAGGATTCGATTGCAAGTATCTTCATTTCGCTCACCCTCATCTGTCAAAAAACTTTGTCATTATCTCCGCATCCTCGCGCGGATCGGAATAAAAATTCTTTCTTGTTCCGACTTCTTTGAAGCCGCGTTTTTTATAGAGCGCCTTCGCCGGGGCGTTTGAAGCCCTGACCTCGAGCGTTATCAGCACGCAGCCGCGTTTTATTGCGCCGCGCTCCGCCTCTTCGAGCAGCTTTTCCGCTATCCCGCGGCGGCGGAATTTTTCGGACACGGCGACATTGGTTATATACGCCTCGCCCACTATCTCCTGCACGCCGATATATCCGGCGACGCATCCGTCGGCAACCGCGCAGAGAAAATGAGCCTGATCGTTATCAAGCTCTTCCCGAAGCGACTTCTCGCTCCACGGATGCGAAAAACATTCGCGTTCGAGCGACACGACGCCGCCTATATATTCTTCCGTCATCGGGACCGTTTCAACTTCAAAAATACCGATCAGCTCCCGCTCTTTATCTTTTCGTAAAGCTCCGGCAGCGCGCCGTTTATCTTCTTTGCGCACTCGCGGTAGACCTCGATATCGCATCCGTAGGGGTCGTCAACTCCGCCGGCGAGCACATAGAGTCTCTCGTCGGGAATCATGCGGTTGAGCGTCTCATACTGCTCATCGGTCATGCAGACTATCAGATCTGCCTTGCGCGCAATGCTGCGGGTCAGCATACGAGATTTATGCTCCGAGATATCGACTCCGTATTCGAGGGCGACCGCCTGCGCGTTGTCGCTCGCGGGGCGTCCGTCAAAGGTCGCAAGTCCCGCGCTCGAGCAGTCTATACCGCTCTCTCCTTTTTCTTCGAGCAGTTTTTTGAACATCCCCTCCGCCATCGGACTGCGGCAGATGTTGCCCGTGCAAACAAAAACCAGATTCATATTTGCCTCCGTTTATCAGCCTTTCGCGTCATACCAGGTGCGCCCGGAATGGACATCCGCAGTGAGAGCCACGGAGAGCTTAACAGCGTTTTCCATTTCCTCTTTGAGCAGGGCGCTCACGCGCTCTTTTTCGTTTTCCGGCGCTTCGACTATCAGCTCATCGTGCACCTGCATTATCAGCTTCGCCGCCAGATTCTCGCGTTCAAGGCGTTCGTAGACTCTTATCATTGCTATCTTGATTATATCCGCCGCCGTGCCCTGAATGGGCATATTGCGCGCCACGCGCTCGCCGAACGCGCGGGTGTTGGCGTTCGATGCGGTGAGCTCCGGCAGATATCTGCGCCGCGCAAACATCGTCTCGGCGTAGCCGTCTTTCTTCGCCTTTTCGACCACGTCGTGCATATATTTGTCAACGCCTGAATAGTGCCTGAGATAGCCTTTTATATACTCATCCGCCTCGCTGCGGCTGACTCCGATATCTTTGGCGAGCGAGAACGCGCCGATGCCGTATACTATGCCGAAATTGACCGCTTTCGCGCGGCTTCTCATTATCGGAGTGACAAGCTGCGGCGGCATATCAAAGACCTCGGACGCGGTCACAGTGTGAATATCAGTGTTATCGTTGAACGCCTTTATCATGTTTCGGTCGCCCGAAATATGGGCGAGAACGCGCAGCTCAATCTGCGAATAGTCCGCGTCAACGAGCACATATCCGTCCCGCGCGACGAAGAATTTCCGCATCTCGCGCCCGAGCGGAGAGCGCACGGGGATATTCTGAAGATTCGGCTCGGTCGATGAGATTCTGCCGGTT
>ENA-ORMS01000643-ORMS01000643.1-human-gut-metagenome-genome-assembly--contig:-NODE-643-length-33432-cov-8.831291_pt1 | contig 33432 bp, 30 predicted proteins | sample MGYA00242104_ERZ508997 | MGnify/ENA primary metagenome ERZ508997 (study PRJEB26280, sample SAMEA2338704) | human gut metagenome | biome: human gut; feature: human-associated habitat; material: faeces... | reverse complement strand
GTGCCAAACACCGCCGTCGATATGAACTCTTGGGCGGTATCAGCCTGTTATCCCCGGAGTACCTTTTATCCGTTGAGCGATGGCCCTTCCATTCAGAACCACCGGATCACTATGACCTGCTTTCGCACCTGCTCGCGCCGTCACGCTCGCAGTCAAGCTGGCTTATGCCATTGCACTAACCTCCTGATGTCCGACCAGGATTAGCCAACCTTCGTGCTCCTCCGTTACTCTTTAGGAGGAGACCGCCCCAGTCAAACTACCCACCAGACACTGTCCGCAACCCGGATTACGGGCCAACGTTAGAACATCAAACATTAAAGGGTGGTATTTCAAGGTCGGCTCCATGCAGACTGGCGTCCACACTTCAAAGCCTCCCACCTATCCTACACATCAAGGCTCAATGTTCAGTGTCAAGCTATAGTAAAGGTTCACGGGGTCTTTCCGTCTTGCCGCGGGTACACTGCATCTTCACAGCGAGTTCAATTTCACTGAGTCTCGGGTGGAGACAGCCTGGCCATCATTACGCCATTCGTGCAGGTCGGAACTTACCCGACAAGGAATTTCGCTACCTTAGGACCGTTATAGTTACGGCCGCCGTTTACCGGGGCTTCGATCAAGAGCTTCGCGTTACCGCTAACCCCATCAATTAACCTTCCGGCACCGGGCAGGCGTCACACCGTATACGTCCACTTTCGTGTTTGCACAGTGCTGTGTTTTTAATAAACAGTTGCAGCCAGCTGGTATCTTCGACTGATTTCAGCTCCACGAGCAAGTCGCTTCACCTACATATCAGCGTGCCTTCTCCCGAAGTTACGGCACCATTTTGCCTAGTTCCTTCACCCGAGTTCTCTCAAGCGCCTTGGTATTCTCTACCTGACCACCTGTGTCGGTTTGGGGTACGATTTGATGTTACCTGATGCTTAGAGGCTTTTCCTGGAAGCAGGGCATTTGTTGCTTCAGCACCGTAGTGCCTCGTCATCACGCCTCAGCCTTGGTTTTCCGGATTTGCCTGGAAAACCAGCCTACACGCTTAAACCGGGACAACCGTCGCCCGGCCAACATAGCCTTCTCCGTCCCCCCTTCGCAGTAACACCAAGTACAGGAATATTAACCTGTTTCCCATCGACTACGCCTTTCGGCCTCGCCTTAGGGGTCGACTCACCCTGCCCCGATTAACGTTGGACAGGAACCCTTGGTCTTCCGGCGAGCGGGCTTTTCACCCGCTTTATCGTTACTTATGTCAGCATTCGCACTTCTGATACCTCCAGCATGCCTCACAGCACACCTTCACAGGCTTACAGAACGCTCCCCTACCCAACAACGCATAAGCGTCGCTGCCGCAGCTTCGGTGCATGGTTTAGCCCCGTTACATCTTCCGCGCAGGCCGACTCGACCAGTGAGCTATTACGCTTTCTTTAAATGATGGCTGCTTCTAAGCCAACATCCTGGCTGTCTGGGCCTTCCCACATCGTTTCCCACTTAACCATGACTTTGGGACCTTAGCTGGCGGTCTGGGTTGTTTCCCTCTTCACGACGGACGTTAGCACCCGCCGTGTGTCTCCCGTGATAACATTCTCCGGTATTCGCAGTTTGCATCGGGTTGGTAAGTCGGGATGACCCCCTTGCCGAAACAGTGCTCTACCCCCGGAGATGAATTCACGAGGCGCTACCTAAATAGCTTTCGGGGAGAACCAGCTATCTCCCGGTTTGATTGGCCTTTCACCCCCAGCCACAAGTCATCCGCTAATTTTTCAACATTAGTCGGTTCGGTCCTCCAGTTAGTGTTACCCAACCTTCAACCTGCCCATGGCTAGATCACCGGGTTTCGGGTCTATACCCTGCAACTTAACGCCCAGTTAAGACTCGGTTTCCCTTCGGCTCCCCTATTCGGTTAACCTTGCTACAGAATATAAGTCGCTGACCCATTATACAAAAGGTACGCAGTCACCCCATTAAGAGGCTCCCACTGCTTGTACGTACACGGTTTCAGGTTCTTTTTCACTCCCCTCGCCGGGGTTCTTTTCGCCTTTCCCTCACGGTACTGGTTCACTATCGGTCAGTCAGGAGTATTTAGCCTTGGAGGATGGTCCCCCCATATTCAGACAGGATACCACGTGTCCCGCCCTACTCATCGAGCTCACAATATGTGCATTTTTGTGTACGGGGCTGTCACCCTGTATCGCGCGCCTTTCCAGACGCTTCCACTAACACACACACTGATTCAGGCTCTGGGCTCCTCCCCGTTCGCTCGCCGCTACTGGGGGAATCTCGGTTGATTTCTTTTCCTCGGGGTACTTAGATGTTTCAGTTCCCCCGGTTCGCCTCATTAACCTATGGATTCAGTTAATGATAGTGTGTCGAAACACACTGGGTTTCCCCATTCGGAAATCGCCGGTTATAACGGTTCATATCACCTCACCGACGCTTATCGCAGATTAGCACGTCCTTCATCGCCTCTGACTGCCAGGGCATCCACCGTGTACGCTTAGTCGCTTAACCTCACAACCCGAAGATGTTTCTTGCGATTCATCATCGTGTTGCGAAAATTTGAGAGACTCACGAACAACTTTCATTGTTCAGTGTTTCAATTTTCAGCTTGATCCAGATTTTTAAAGAGCAAAACTTCGCAGTGAACCTTTGCAGGTACACTCTGAAGTATTTTTTATTTAATCACTACAGAGATGGTGGAGCTATGCGGGATCGAACCGCAGACCTCCTGCGTGCAAAGCAGGCGCTCTCCCAGCTGAGCTATAGCCCCATAACATGTAGTTAAAACCTCTTCAAATTTGCGGTGCAAATTTGGTAGGCCTGAGTGGACTTGAACCACCGACCTCACCCTTATCAGGGGTGCGCTCTAACCACCTGAGCTACAAGCCTGTAGAGGTTTTACTGCTCATTTTCATCAGACAATCTGTGTGAGCACTTCAAAGTACGCTTTTTTAAGGTAAGGAGGTGATCCAACCGCAGGTTCCCCTACGGTTACCTTGTTACGACTTCACCCCAGTCATGAATCACAAAGTGGTAAGCGCCCTCCCGAAGGTTAAGCTACCTACTTCTTTTGCAACCCACTCCCATGGTGTGACGGGCGGTGTGTACAAGGCCCGGGAACGTATTCACCGTGGCATTCTGATCCACGATTACTAGCGATTCCGACTTCATGGAGTCGAGTTGCAGACTCCAATCCGGACTACGACGCACTTTATGAGGTCCGCTTGCTCTCGCGAGGTCGCTTCTCTTTGTATGCGCCATTGTAGCACGTGTGTAGCCCTGGTCGTAAGGGCCATGATGACTTGACGTCATCCCCACCTTCCTCCAGTTTATCACTGGCAGTCTCCTTTGAGTTCCCGGCCGGACCGCTGGCAACAAAGGATAAGGGTTGCGCTCGTTGCGGGACTTAACCCAACATTTCACAACACGAGCTGACGACAGCCATGCAGCACCTGTCTCACGGTTCCCGAAGGCACATTCTCATCTCTGAAAACTTCCGTGGATGTCAAGACCAGGTAAGGTTCTTCGCGTTGCATCGAATTAAACCACATGCTCCACCGCTTGTGCGGGCCCCCGTCAATTCCTTTGAGTTTCATTCTTGCGAACGTACTACTCAGGCGGGTCACTTATTGCGTTGACTGCAGCACCGGGGTTTGACCCCCGACACTTAGTGACCATCGTTTACGGCGTGGACTACTAGGGTATCTAATCCTATTTGCTCCCCACGCTTTCGGGAATGAGCGTCAGTTGCGGCCCAGACCGTCGCCTTCGCCACTGGTGTTCCTCCATATATCTACGCATTTCACCGCTACACATGGAATTCCACGATCCTCTTCCGCACTCTAGCCGCCCGGTTTCCATGGCTTACCGAAGTTTAGCTTCGGTCTTTCACCACAGACCCTTGCGGCCGCCTGCTCCCTCTTTACGCCCAATGATTCCGGATAACGCTCGCCACCTACGTATTACCGCGGCTGCTGGCACGTAGTTAGCCGTGGCTTTCTGGTAAAGTACCGTCACTCGCACACCATTTCCTGTGTCCGACGTTCTTCCTTTACAACAGAGCTTTACGACCCGAAGGCCTTCTTCGCTCACGCGGCGTTGCTCGGTCAGGGTTTCCCCCATTGCCGAAAATTCCCTACTGCTGCCTCCCGTAGGAGTCTGGGCCGTGTCTCAGTCCCAATGTGGCCGTCCGCCCTCTCAGGCCGGCTACGCATCGTTGCCTTGGTGGGCCGTTGCCCCGCCAACTAGCTAATGCGCCATAGGTCCATCCCTGCGCTATCCCGTAAAGGATATTTGGCATGAGCTCCATGCGGTGCTCATGGCTATGCGGTATTAGCAGGAGTTTCCTCCTGTTATCCCCCGCACAGGGGCAGGTTACCTATGTATTACTCACCCGTTCGCCACTCATCTTCCGAAGAAGATTCGTTCGACTTGCATGTATTAGGCACGCCGCCAGCGTTCATCCTGAGCCAGGATCAAACTCTCCACGAAAATATGTGAAGAGCTGATGTTCAGCTCATCAATTAAATGTTTTCAAATAAATCTGACGTGTATCTGTTCAGTTTTCAATGTTCTGTCCGCGCTCCTCACCAGAGTGCTCACTTATACTACCACCATTCATTTCGCTTGTAAAGCATTTTTTGCGATTTTATTCATTTTTTGTTAAAAAATGTAAAAAATAGTCTATAGGCACTATTTTGGCACCTACAGACTATGATTTATCTATTCATTGACTTTTCAATCGCATTAATAAATGCTGAACGCATACCCGCATCTTCTAATGCTTTTACACCTCTAATAGTAGATCCACCCGGTGAAGTAACATTATCTTTTAAGACACCAGGATGAAGATCAGTCTGTAACTGCATCTTACCTGATCCTAGTACTGTCTGACTTGCCAGCTTGTAAGCCATCTTTCTAGGCATTCCCTGCATAACAGCACCATCTGCTAACGCCTCAATGACCATATAGATATAAGCAGGTGCACATCCTGATAATGCGCCTCCTACTCCCATTAAGTGATTAGGGACAACTTCGATTTCTCCTACTGAAGAGAATGCTTCTTTAATATAGTTAAATTCTTCTTCAGTTAAAGAATGTTCCTGTTCTAATAAGCACATACCTTCTCTAACAGCCATTGGCGTATTAGGCATAACAGTTAAGTGTCTCGTTGAGGCATCTAATAAAGTGTTGTATTTATCAAAGTCATAACCAAGAACAATGGAAACAACGGCCTTGTTTTTGAGATCTTCTCTCACTTCAGAAGCAACTGATTCAATAACCTGTGGTTTAACACATAAGAATATAATTTCACTCTCAGAAACAACTTCATGTGCATTATTTTTGGCTTTTATACCAAAAGCACTCATCTTATCAAGCTGTGCTTTATTTAAATCATAAGCACATACCTGTTCACCTGGGATAAAACCAGATTCTACAAATCCCTGGGCAATAGCACTTGCCATATTTCCCATGCCAATAAAACCAAATTTATGCATAATAAATCCCCCTTGTAAAAAAAGCTAACATAATGTTAGCTTAGATTTTTCTATTTCTAATAAATCCTGGTAATGGATCTTCATCATCGTCATCAATGACAGAAGCTGTTTTATTTCCATGTACTGTATATGTCTGTTTTGGAGTAACAGGTTCTTCTTCAGGCTGATCTTCTTCAAAACCAGTTGCAATGATAGTAACGATGATCTGGTCATCTAACTGATCATTAGTTGCAACACCCATAATAGTATTGACTTCTTCACCTACTGATTCCTGAATAGTTGCAAACGCTTCATTTGCATCAAATAATGACATGCTTGGTCCACCTGTAATATTAACAATCGCATCCTTAGCACCTGCGATAGAAATATCTAATAATGGTGAAGAAACAGCACGTTTTGCAGCTTCCTGAGCCTTATTTTCACCATCAGCCATACCAATACCAATAAGTGCATCTCCACGATCCTTCATAACTGAACATACATCAGCAAAGTCAAGGTTGATTAATGCTGGAATCGCAATTAAATCAGTAATTGTCTGTACAGACTGACGTAAAATGTTATCTGCTTCTCTGAACGCTTCATTCATTGGACGTCCACCAATAACTTCAAGAAGACGATCATTTGAAACAACAATAATAGAATCTACATTCTTACGTAATTCTTCAAGTCCAGCCAAAGACTGTTTCTTTCTTCTTGGTCCTTCAAATGTGAAAGGTGAAGTCACTACACCTACTGTTAAGGCACCTAAATCTCTTGCAATCTTAGCGATGACTGGTGCACCACCAGTACCTGTTCCGCCACCCATTCCAGCAGCAACAAAGACCATGTTAGCATCAGATAAAGCTTCTCTGATTTCATTTTCTGATTCCTGAGCCGCTTTACGTCCAACTTCTGGATTTCCTCCACAACCTAATCCCTTAGTTAAATCTTTTCCTAAGAAAATCTTATTTACACCAGTAATGCCCTTTAATACCTGAGCATCTGTATTTGCAACATAGAATTCAACACCTTTTACTCCATCAGTGACCATTCTATTTACGGCGTTATTTCCACCGCCACCTACACCAATAACTTTTATTTTTGCAACTTTCACAAAGTCTAAATTTTCATCCATTGTCATACCCTCGCTTAATCATCATTAAATATCGAATCAAAAAACTTTCTAAACTTGCCTTGATGATGAGTTGTTTCTGTCTTAGCCATCGTTAAGCCTCTCACTTTCAAACTCATCGTACTAGATAGATCAGGAAGAACCAATGAAACTTGGTCATCACCAATCAATTCTTTACGATCATCTAAGCAATATAACATACCCAAACAAGGAACAAGAGACATATCTCTAGCCCCTACTGTTTCTGGTCGATAACATCTTACAGGTGTACCTAAAACATCTGTTGCGATTAAGTTCAGGCAAGGCAGTTCGCCTCCACCACCTACGACAACTGTTTCATAAGTACGTCCATCATTGATAGCTTCCAAACAATTCTTGATTTGAGCCATCATTTCCCAGACTGCTGTCTGTAATACTTCAGACAAATCCTTCTGAGTATAGTTCTTTTGAACTCCATCTACTATCGTAGTATGGATAACATCTTCTTCACCAAGATCATTTTCACATGTACCATATTTCACTTTATAAATCTCAGCCTGCTCCATTGAAATCTGCCATGCATCCGCAATAGCAGCAGTGAGTGTATAACCACCCATAGGAATAGTCTTTAAGTATTTAAGGTATCCTTCTTCAAAGAAAGATATTGTTGAATGATCATGTCCGATATTGATCATCACAGCACCTTCTTGAAGATAAGCTGCATCAAATGCTTCTTTTGCAGAAGCATAGGCATCAATAGTAATATCAATAACATCTAATCCTGCTTTTTCTACAGCCGTTAAGTAAGAATACAATACTTTCTTGCTTGTAGTAATCACAAGTGTTTCTACCTTCAATGAAGCTGAACGTAAGCCAAGAGGCATACGATCTACTTCTTTAGTATCCAAACGATACTTTACAGGAATAGTTGATACAATTTCCTCTTTTTTACTCTTTTCAAAACGCTGTGCAATCTTTAATGCACGCACAACATCGCTGATTTCTATCTTATCCTGAGGTGAGTTCACCTTAGTAATACCTTTAGATTCATATGTTCTTGCATAATTACTAGGAAGAACAAGAGCCACAGATGTAATTGTTGTATTTAATTCAACATCTGCTTCTTTTATGATTGATCTGATTTCATCAACCAGTACTTCTTCATTTTTAATCAAGCCACCTTCAATAGCATGACTCGCTAGTTTCTTCGTGAAGAGTATATTAATATTTGTGCTCATCAACTCTGCGACAAGTAACTTCAGTGTCGTAGAACCGATGTCTAAAACAGCATATATTCTTTTCATAGACACTCCCCTTATATATAATCTTATTTTATCATAATTACATACTAATGAAAACGATTTATAGATTACTTATCACGAGTTACATTTATATGACTACTTAAGTCATTTCTTACTCACATTTAGTCATATATAGATTTCTTCCCTCAAACGAGAATACACAAATATCACTTTTACTTTGCATATAAGCCGAGTAATTGAAGCGTGATGGTGATAATGTATCCTTCATGTCTTCAATATCTACAATCAGTTTTTTTCCATCATCAAGAATCAAGGCTACTCGTTCATCATATCCCTTTTCTGGATAATAAACGATATCACTTACAGCATTTCTAATAGTAACAGGAACAGAAGCATACTGACCTGCGAGTTCTTCTACTGCCTTTAAATCATTAAATCCTGAAATCTTAGGGATCTGTTTAAGACTTGTATAATTCATACCTTCAACAACTTCAATAAGCTTTCCTTCTTCAGTCACCACATAAGTCTTGTCGTTAAGTTCCATATAAGCCACTAAACCTGCTTCCTGGATTTCAATAGAGACACCACCTAAGATGTTATGAGTGACATACGCCTTAGTAACGAGCCCTGTCTTTTTCAACTTCTTCTTAATTGTGTCATTGCTCAACAACAAGTGATAAGTATGATTTGTAATACCTGATTCCTTCACAATCAGATCCTTTGATAGCTGAGAATTACCAGTGACATGAATAGACATGACTTTTGATAATGGGGATACAATATATCCTAAAATAACTAGAAGAATTATACCAATAAGCATCAAACAACGCTTTCTTCTTTTTCTTCTTCGTCTGCTCTTTTCAATCAATTCACGTGATGGGCTGCGATCATATTCATTGAATAGAAAATCGGGCTTCTTATCCATATTTAATCCCAATTCACTAAAATAACTTCTTTATGAAGCTTAACTCCAAACTTCTCATAAACAGTCTTTTCAACAAGTCGAATAAGATCAAGGATATCCTTAGCACTTGCATAACCATTGTTTACGATGAAATTTGAATGTTTAGGTGATACCTGTGCACCACCAATTTCATACCCACGCAACCCAGCTTCATCAATATAACGCCATGCAGGTTTTTCATCTGGATTTCTAAAGACACTTCCTGCACATGCGAAATTCCATGGCTGTGTACTCATACGACGTTCTTTACGTTTATCAAGCACTTTACGGATTTCCCCAGGATCTTTTGCTGTCATTTCAAATGTTGCATCAAGAATAATCCAATTTGGATGCTTCTGTAATACGGAATGACGATAAGAGAATTCCATATCTTCCTTGCTTAATGTAATCACATTGAGTTCATCATCAAGTACGCGTGCGCACTTGAATACATCTGCCATACAATACTTATAAGCACCAGCATTCATAAAAATGCCACCACCCATATCTCCAGGAATACCACCCATGAATTCAAAGCCTGATAATCCTGCTTTGGCACTTGAATAAGCTAAGGCAATCATAGAAACACCTGCTTGTGCCACAATAGTGCTGCCATTCATCTTAACATCATCAAATGATTTCATTGAGATGATCACACCATCATATTCTTTATCACTAAATAGGAGATCACTGCCATTACCAATAACCATGCGTTTAATGTCATGATCACGGCAATATTTTAGAGTCTGAATAAGTGAATCGATATCCTTTGCTTTAACGAATATCTTGGCAGGTCCACCTACTTTATAGGTTGTATGCTTGTACATAGGTTCATTTTCAATCACCTTGCCTACTTCCATAGACATAAGATCTTCATATACCTGCTTCACATCCATATTAGCGTCCTCCTGTTAACTTTAAAATTTCTTTATAAATATCCTCACATGCATGAGGTTTACCTAAAGCAAGTGCTTTTTGTGATAATTCTTTACGCATTTCTTCATTGTTCATATACTGATCAACGACTTCTACAAATGCATCTGCATTTAAATCCTTTTCAAGGATAAGATGTGCTGCACCCTTGCTGACAAGTTCACGAGCATTATATTCTTGATGATTTGCTACCACATATGGGCTAGGAATAATAATAGATGCAGTACCAAGTGCTGTCATTTCAGCAAGAGTTGTAGCTCCTGCACGACTGACTGCTAAATCGCAGCTATGTAATACGCTTGGCATATCATCAATATAAGGCAATACATGAATAGAATCACTTAAGTCCTTAAGTTCTTCCTTCATCTTTTCATAATAAGTCTTACCCGTAACATAAAGCACATCATAATCTTTATGATCCATCTTATGTAATGCATCCTTCATAACTGCATTGACTGTTGCAGATCCTAATGATCCCATAACAATCACCATAACTTTTCTATCAGGAGCGATATTATAAAGATCATGTACATCTTTAAGTACACCTTCAGATACAACAGAAGCACGAGGGTTACCAAGTAGCTTAGTCTTATCCTGAGGGAATGCTTTTAAAGCTTTTTCATAACAGCAGATGATTTCATCTACACGTTTAATTAAGATTTTATTTGTTAAACCAATGATGGAATTCTGTTCATGAATCATTGTCTTATAACCCTTCTGAGTTGCCGCTAAAACAATGGATGCACTTGGATATCCACCAAACCCGATCACGATATCAGGGTTGAATTCTTTTAAAATCTTCTTAGAAGACTTTAAAGACTTTAAGAAAATTAAAGCATTTTTTGCCTTCTGCAAAGGATTACCTACAAGTCCTTTTACATGTAAACCACGATAATTAAGTCCCATCTGAGGTACAATCTGAGACTCTACTCTATCTGTTGTTCCAACAAATAAGAATTCTGTATCTGGATCACATTTTTTAATATAATCAACTAAGGCAAGAGCAGGATAAATATGTCCTCCTGTTCCACCAGCACTTACAATAATTTTCATTTAACTCACTCCTATAACTTGTTCACGATGTCCTTGAAGACATTTCCTCTTTCAACATAACTATGGAATTCATCAAATGAACTTGTTGAAGGAGAAAGCAATACAACATCGCCTTCTTTGGCAATTTCTTTTGCTTTTAAAATAGCATCTTTCATATGATCTACAACAATAGTATGAGGATGTGCCATATCTTTAGAGAAACGTTCCTTTGTTTCACCAAAGCAGATCAACGTCTTAATAAGAGGATTCTGTTCTCTTACATCTTTTAAATCAAGATTCTTTTCATGACCACCCATCAATAAAATAACAGGCTTTTCAAATGCTTTAATCGCAATCACTGCGGCATCTGTATTTGTTCCTTTAGAGTCATTATAATAACGTACTCCATCAAGTTCTCTGACAAATTCAATACGATGCTCTACACCCTTGAATGCTGCAAGTGTATCATGTATAGAATCAAGTGAGACACCTACTGATGCGCATGATGCAATAGCCACCATCATATTGGCTACATTATGCAAACCAACAATCTTGATTTCATCACGATCAATAACCTTCTGACCTTTGTAATAAATAGCATTGTCTTTAAGTTCTACATCTCCCTGTCCCTTGACAGAAAATGTTTCAATACGTGATGGAACTGGATACTTTGCTAAATATGACTGTAAAGTCTCATCATCGCTATTATTAATAAATAAATCTTTCTCATCCTGGTTCATATAAATACGCATCTTAGATGCATAATATTCATCTAAAGAATCCATATAATCAAGATGATCCGGTGTTAAATTTAATACAGTAGCCACTTCAGGCTTAAATTCTTCTATATCAATTAACTGGAAGTTAGACATTTCAACAACGATATCATGTCCTTCTTCTTCATATAAATGTTCACTTAATACGACTTCACAATAAGGAATACCGTAGTTACCGCAAATATGTGCCTTGCGACCTGCAGCTTTTAAGATTTCATAAATCAAAGTCACAGTTGTAGTCTTTCCATTTGTTCCTGTTACAGCAATATAATGCTGCTTTTTAGCCACCTTATAGCCTAATTCAATTTCTGTATAAACAGGAATACCACGTTCTTTTAAACGTAAGATAAATGGCGCATGATAATTAATACCTGGATTCTTAACTACAAAGTCAAAATCTCTTTCAAATAATTCATCTGGCTGTCCGCCACATACCATTTCAATTCCTTCACTCACATATGTGTCATATTCAGGAATATCTTCTTTTTTCTTTGATTCATTTATAGTGATATCAGCATGCATGAACTTTAATAATTCAACTGCTGCCTTCCCACTTTTTGCAAGTCCTAATACAAGTACTTTTTTGCCTTTAAACATTTATAACACCCCTAACAATAATCCAATAATACCAGCAATAAATCCAACAGCCCAGAAAGTGACAACAACCTTATTTTCACTCCATCCACACATTTCAAAATGATGATGAATAGGTGCCATCTTGAAGACTCTCTTACCTCTTGTCTTAAATGAAATAACCTGAATACATACAGATAAAGTTTCAATGAGTGGCACAATACCAATAATAAGCACAAGAAGTTCCTGTTTAGTGATGACGGCAAATGCCGCAAGAATACCACCTAATGCAAGAGAACCACAATCACCCATGAAAATCTTAGCTGGATGTGCATTGAATACTAAGAAACCAGTCAAACCACCCATTAATGCAGCCCCAAAGATAGCTGCTTCTACATTCTTGCTTAAAATTGCAAAAACGACAAATGGTGTTAATGCAATGATCATAAGACCTGTTGCAAGTCCATCTAATCCATCTGTTAAATTTACGGCATTCGATTCTGCAGTAAACATGAAATAAACAAAGACTGGATAGAACCATCCAAGATTCACACTAATATGAGCAATAGGAATAATAATTTCTGTTGAGAAATTAGGTAAGAATTTTTTTGCTAAGAAATAGAATGCAATTGCCACAACTGACTGCATTGCATATTTATAGCTTGGCTTCAAGCCTTTATTGCTGTGCTGTACAACAATGAGATAGTCATCAATAAATCCAATGATACCGAATCCTAATAATGAGAATGTCAATAAGTTGACATAAGGATTCATGAAATTCTGATAGTGACAGATATAAGCAGCAATCACAGCAGCTACAATGAATACCACACCACCCATTGTAGGTGTACCACCCTTTTTCTTATGAGAAGCGAGTCCCTCTTCTCGCTCTACCTGTCCAAACTTTAATTTATGTAAGTAAGGTATAACCTTAGGCATTGCGACAAGTACGAGCGCTAATGCCACTATAAAACTGATCATTAATAGAAACATGAAAATTTCCTCCCTCTATTTTACCCCACAAGTGTAGCATAATATGGGTGTAAATACAATGTCACTTTATTTTGCATAAAGCTCAATAACAGTGCCTTGTTTCAGTTCAGTTCCCTTTGTAATACTCTGAGCATAAATAGAGCCCAGACCATTCATCTTAATTTCAACACCTGTCAATGACGCAAAGGCTTCTGCTTCTTTACGAGACCAGCCAAGCATCGAAGGCATTGTATATTTCTGTCCATCTGTTAACACGAGAACCTTAGACCCTGTTGTTACTTCAGTTGTACCAGATGGATACTGTCCAATAACAGTAGAACCATCGCCAATTACAACAGGTGTTAATGAATGCTTCTTTAAGATGCCTTCCACATATTGCGTACTTTGGTTCATATAGTTATTTAATACATAAGGTGTTGTATTCACCTTTTCAGTATCTTTACTTAAGATATTTAATGCCGATTTGATAATACTCTTAACAAGCGCCCCAGAATAATTTGTACCGCTATTTGCATTCTGGAACCAGACGATCACTTCTACCTCAGGATCACGATAAGGTGCCATACCAACAAAGGAATGTGTATGTTTTGTAGATGAATAAGCACCATTTTCCGCAATCTGACCAGTACCTGTCTTACCGATGATTTCAACGGATGAATCCTTATAATCACGACCTGTAGAACCATCAATATTAACAACACCATAAAGAAGTGTTCTAATCTGTGCAACTGCTTCAGTAGAATAGATTTTCTTAGAATAAGAAGTCTTGGCACTATAAAGTGTTTTACCGTTTGTTGGATTAACAACTTTTTCTACTAGATAAGGCTCTACTGTACGTCCATCATTCGCAAATGCTGAATAACCTCTTAACAGCTGTAATGTCGTGATAGAAGACCCTTGACCAAACCCAGTTGTGAAATATTCAAGACTCTTTGTTTTACCATCAAAGCCTTTTACACCACTTCCTGAGGACAAGCCATCCACCTTACTTGTCTGGAATAATCCAAGATTCTTATAATCTTCAATAAGACTGGACATATTTGTATGTTCAGCAAGAATATGACAAATAGCTGTATTTGAAGAATGGTACAAACCATCACGATAAGTAATGCGACCCCATCCTGTTCTATTATGGTCATGAATTGTCGCAATCACACGGCCATTAGATATATAGTCATATGTTCCTGAGTTATATTTACTATCTAAATCTAATACACCATCCGTTAAAGCATTCGCATATACAAATGGCTTGAAAACTGAACCACATTCAAATGCCTCGTTGAGGAATGTATCATTATAATTTGAAAAATTACGTTTATTAGGATCAAATGAAGGATAGTTAGAAATCGCCAGCAATGCACCTGTCTTCACATTCATAACAGCAGCACAGGCTTTCGTTGCATGCGTATTTTCCTGCATATCTTTCATTAATGAATCCAGTTCTGTCTGAAGAGTAGAATTGATTGTCAAATAAACATCATTACCACTTACTGCCTTCTTATCAGAAATAACACCATTAGGCAATGTATTGCGTTTCGAATCTACCAAGTAGATTCTTTCACCGTTTGTACCTTTAAGCCAGTTATTGTAGCTCTTTTCAATACCCATCTGCCCAACGATATTGTAAGGGTCTGTTTCTGCAGCCACAGCTGCATATCCTACTTCATAACTTGCAAAATCACCAAAACGATAATTACGAGAAGTCACTTCATCAAATTCAAGGCCTGGTAATTCTAATGATTGAATCTTTTCTTTTGTAATAGAAGAAAGATTACGACCATAGTTACCAAACTCTACCTGATATGTATTCTGATTAAGACGTAATAAGACTGTTTCTTTTGAAACACCTAGAATAGGTGCTAATAACTCCGCTGTCTTATTCTTATCCACTACATATTGAGGTTCCTCCTTTGCATTAACACGTTTTGCAAGAATAGCTCTTAACTTATATTTTTTTACATCAGAGGCCACAATTTCATTATCACTTGTATAAATAGTACCGCGGGCCGCCTGAACAACCTTAGTCACTTGTCCTCCTCCACGATTTTTCGCAAAGTCTCTCACATTGACATTGCTAATCATTGTCTTACCTGTTGTACACAAATAACAGACATTGATTCCTAAGATAATCATCATAAAGAGGAATACAAGCATAACAACCTGACCACTTCTATTTCTAGATTTCTTCATTATTCTTCAGCTCCTACTACTGCAGCGGCTGCAGAACTAGGCTGATAATCATAACCTTTCTTTGTTGCAACATCTTTCATACGTGAAAAAGAAGCCAATTCCTGTTTAGACATTTCTAAAGCATCAATATCTGATTGTACTTCAGAAATTTCATCCTGTGTCTTTTTGATATTTGCGTTTAATTTTGATTCATAAGAATTCAAATAAATACTACCTACCAAAAATAGCACAAAAGAGAAAGCAAGCAACACTTCTGTCATTTTTAAAAATCTTGATTTTCTTCTTTTCATCATTCATCACGTATCCTTTCTATAACCCTTAATTTAGCTGAATGAGAACGTCTGTTCTCAGATAATTCTTTTTCATCTGCCACAATAGGTTTTCTTGTTACTTTCTTAAAATGAGGCTGATATTCCTCCGGAATAACTGGCATACCCATCGGCAAGTCTGGTACTGCAGTCTTTTCATTAAACATATACTTAGTAATCTTATCTTCCAACGAATGGAAACTGATGACTGCAACACGTCCACCTACATTCAATAAATCTAATGAATCTGTCAAAGCACGTTCAAATACATTTAACTCATCATTGACTTCAATACGAATAGCCTGGAATGTACGTTTAGCTGGATGACCACCCGTACGTCTTGCACGTGCTGGAATTGCCTTTTTCACAATTTCCACTAATTCAAAAGTTGTTTCAATAGGCTTAACCTGTCTTTCTTTTTCAATCATTCTTGCGATTGATTTTGCAAACTTCTCATCTGCATACTTATATAAAATAGTCACTAAATCCTGATAAGAGTAGTTATTCACCACTTCATAGGCACTTAATGACTGTTCCTGATTCATACGCATATCAAGTCTTGCATCTGTATTGTAGCTAAATCCTCTTTCAGCATTATCAAACTGTGGAGATGATACACCCAAATCAAATACAATGCCATCCACCTTATAAACGCCTTCCATCGAAAGTCTTGCTTTAATTTCCTTAAAGTTCGCATGGATGATTGTAAAGTTATCCGAAATTTGAGACAGTCTTTCTCTTGCCGCCTCAATTGCATGTGCATCCTGATCAAAACAGTATAAATGTCCTGTTGTCAGTTTTTCTAGAATACGGGAACTATGTCCCCCTCCTCCTAGAGTACAATCCACATAAATACCATCTTCTTTTATATTTAATGCATCAATTGTTTCATCTAATAATACACTATAGTGTTCAAACATATTTATCATTCCTCATTTTCTGATATTCTTTCTGATAATTCATCAAACTGGTCATCATATTCATCATAGAATGCTTCCCACTTGGCAGTATCCCATATTTCAATATGTTCACCAGCACCAACAATAGTACACTCCTTCTCTAAATGAGCATGTGTACGTAATACCTGGGGAATATTGATACGACCTAATTTATCAAATTCGCTGCAATTCATACGTGAAGTCACCATACGCAAATAAGCACGTTCTTCTTTCTTCTTATTAGAGAGTTTTTTTAACTCTTCATAATAAGCCTGCCAGCCTTCTTCTGTATAAATATCAAGGCAGCCTTCGTGGCCTCTCATGATATAGACATGGTCTCCGCATTCTCCGCGGAACTTAGCAGGAATGCTCAAACGGCCTTTAGTATCTAGATTGTGCTTGTACTCGCCATAGAACATACCTTACTCACCACACCTTTCCACAATTTTCCACCTTTTTACACTCGTTACCACTATTATAGACTTACAATCCACATTCAGACAAGAAATTTATGGAAATAAAACAGAAAAAAAGGATTTCTAGCACAAAACGCTAAAAATCCTCTTAAAAATAAAAAAAGAGAGATTTTCATCTCTCTAAAGGAATTATTTTACATCCTTAACTTTAACGCCATTATAATAACCACAATGACCACAAACTCTATGTGCTAATTTGAATTCACCACATTCTGGACATTTAACAACTGCAGGAGCTGATAATTTGTCATGAGTTCTTCTCTTGTCTCTTCTTGTACTTGATACTCTTCTAAATGGTACTGCCATCTTGTTCTACCTCCTTATTCCTGATCCTTGAAATAATCTTTGAGTTTTGCTAAACGGGGATCGATTGTATCCTCTTCTTTTGCGACTACTTCGCTTTCATCCATAACTTTCCAGCCTGAGCCGCTTGTTTTCATCTTTGCGCCTTCCTTCACAACTCTCATTGGAATAGCCATCATGATTTCTTGGAATATGACAGAAGTAAGATCAGCAACATTCTTTCTTGCTTCTACAACATCTTCGTCTTCATCAGGCTTATAAAACGCAAACACAACATCTGTATCAATAGAAAATGGGTAATCGACATCTTCCAATGATATAGCGCAAGGAACAACCATTGTTCCCTGAACATGGTAGGTTACATAAAGGCGTTCTTCGCTACTATTGAAGTTGCCTGATCCTGTAACTTCCACATCCTTCAAATCATTGATTCGAGATAAGTTATAGAACATTTCTTTAGGAAATGTTATCGTTTCTTCGAAATCAAATTTTCCATTTTTCTGTTTGACTAACCAGTTACGATTCCATTTCACCTTGATCACCCTCTATAACTGCATCACCCATTATAATGAAAATGAGATTATAAGTCAATCAAAAAAATCATTTTCTAATGGGCATTAATCGCATATTTTTTTAAATGCCTTTGCGACCGTGTGTATTCTAACATAGTTTATTCAAAAAAGATAGATAAATTTTCAAAAAGCCATTTAAAACCTCTGATCATTCTTTGACCTGGTTCAGTGAAATGACCGCCATTCTCTTCTATATATATACATGTGTTATTCTTGCTTAAGTAATGGTAGGTTTCTATTGTATTTTGTCCTACTGTACACATTAGTTTATTCTTAGTCTTTGATTCCTTTCTACCTAGAGATAAATAAACAGTTCCTTTTCGATGAATAGTATGAAGATAGTTCATCCAGCCTGGAAACCATAAGGAACCCGATGCACTTATACATCCTATAAAAGATTCATGTCTTCCATACATCCATAAGCTAAACAAGCCACCAAGTGAATAGCCCGCAATAATATAATGATGAGAAGAAGTCATAGTTGAAAGAATCCACTTTTCAAGTTCCTTCCCCTTTCCACCAAAACCATCAGCAGGCCAAGGAGATAATTCATCATTCCAATCCTTGATGACCGGGGCAATGAGACAATAGTCTCTTGTAAATGATTCTACAATTGAAGTGCAATCATGAAAGAAACAGAAGATATAAACATCAGCATCTTGATTGCCATAAATCTGGCATTCTCTTCCATAATAGATCATATGAGTTTGTAATGCCTCATTGCATTATATAGTCCATCATTATCCACTGTATCAGTCACATAATCTGCAACAGCCTTTGCCAATTCAGCCCCATTGCCCATCGCAATGGCAGTACCAGCCATTTCCAACATTTCTATATCATTTGCAGAATCACCAAATGCATAGGCATTTTCTATTGGTTCACCAACAGCTTCCATAAACTCCTTAATAGCAGCCCCTTTAGATACACCTTTCATCATCATTTCTCCAGCCTTTGCACCAAATGTTGATGTATAGCCTCCAGCTGGTATAAAAGTCAAGCTTGGGTCTAATTCTTTCATGAATCTCTCAGCTGCTTCTAGTGTTTCAAAAGTTGCATCAATCTTAAGAACTGGATTATTCTCTATTTCAGCCATTGTCTTCATACTCTTTTTCTTGAACACTTCTTCTACAGGCAGATCAAATTCTTCTTTAAATTTCTCTTTAAACTTGGCATGGGTATACGGATTCTGATAGCCATATTTCCAGTCAATGATCTGATAGCCTCCTCCAAGTGTTTCAATAAGTTCAATTGTTTTCTTTGCAACATCACTTGAAATGATTTTCTGTAATTCTGGTTTACCATCACGAATCACTGCTGCACCATTCGCAATAATTGCATCTTCTATTCCTGTAAAAGAAATTTCCTTTGTCATAAAATAACTTCTTCCTGTGCAAAAGAAACAATGATGTCCATTCTCTTTTGCTTTCTTAATCGCCTCTATTGCACTTTGTGGCACAGTATGTGTAACATCACTTAATAAAGTACCGTCTATATCAAAAAATAAATATTTCCCCATATGTTTTCTCCTATATCAATAGATTATAGTGTAATCTCTTTTAAGTATTATAGTATAAGAATGCAAAAAGAAACATTATTTTCTAATTCTGATCAACTTTTCAAAACTATTTTGACAAGAATCCATCATCTTTTTTCAATATATTAAAAAATATCTCATTGGTGTATTGTTTTGATATACTATTGTTGAGGTGATTATTATGGATGAATTCTTAAGAGATATACATACATTATTATTTAAGGAATGGATTCTCATTCAGTCTATTGAGGGCTGTGATATTAAAGAAGAGGGTAAAAAAGTTATTCTTACAACTCCTTATTGTCATGCCGAAGTAGTATTTAATGACCATAACCTGATTGAATTATCCGTCACAAATCTTGTCACTGATAAGATAGACTTCTATCTTCATTTTCAGATGCATACTATGAGTCATGCCATTTCTTTATATGAAGAAATGCTTCAATGTGTTAAACAATTGATCAATGAACCTCCTGTTCGTGTTCTTTTAACATGTACAAGCGGCCTCACTACAGGTATGTTTGCCGCACAACTCAATGAAGCGACTATGCTTTTATCAAAGAATTATGAATTTGATGCGATTGCTTACCATGAACTCTATGATATTGCGAAGAATTATGATGTGATTCTTGTGGCTCCACAGGTGAGTTCTAAAAAGACAAAACTAGAAACATGCTTTAAAAAGAAGATAGTACTGACTATTCCCTCTACAATATTCGCAAAATATGATGCAGGCGCATTATTAGAATTCTTAGATGAACATTTATTGACTCGTCGTCATCCAACTACAGCTCGTTTACCTGTCATTAGTCGTCCAGTACCTCACCAGACAAAGATTTTAACCATTGCGACAGTACGCACAAGTCATCGCACAAGAATGATATATCGTGTTTTTGATCCTAACAACAAAACACTATTAGATAATGAAGTCGTTAAGTTTGATTTTCAAGTGAATGACCTCTTTGATATCCTTGATACAGTATTACTCTTTCATCCAGATATTCCTATTATTGGAATTAGTCTTCCAGGTATAATCCATGATGGTTATATGGACTTCTGTGATCAAAGAATCAATTGTTTAGATTCACTTAATAACCGTTATCCAAATAAACGTTTCTATTTATTTAATGATGTCAATGCCCTTGTATCTGGTTATTATATTTCACAGAATAAATACCAGACAATCTCATTTCTTTATCAGCCATCCATGGGGAGTCCTTGTGGTATAGGTTCTGTCTTTAAAGGACAATTAATAGAAGGAGCGCATAAGATAGCCGGAGAAGCCAAATATCTGCCATTTAACAGAGAACAATTTCAAAAGACACCAGAGGAACAATTAAAATTCCTTGCCTATCAAGCTGCTGCAGTCATTTCTATCTATGATCCTGAAATATTGATCGTATCATGTAAATATACAAATAAACATGAGTTAAGAGAATTATTAAAGAAATACTTTCCAGAAGAATATCTTCCTGATATTCACTTTATTGAACATTTCAAGGAATATGGATTGTTAGGTGCTTTGATTCTTTCTATTCAAGAAGAAAATAAAGGCTGAGTTTATTGAAAAACTCAACCTTTATGGTATAATTCTTATAAACATATCTAGTTAGTATGTTGATAGGAGGAGTTGTTATGTCTTTAAGTTCTGTTAGAAATTATTTCAAACAATATAATATGGATACACATATTGTAGAGTTTCCTGTATCAAGTGCGACTGTGGAACTTGCAGCACAAGCTATTGGCTGTAAAGAACAGGAAATTGCGAAAACAATGTCTTTTCATGTTGGGGATGAAGTCATTGTGATTGTAATGGCCGGAGATGCAAGAATCGACAATAAGAAATATAAATCATTCTTTCATAAGAAAGCAAAGATGCTTCATGGGGAGGAAGTAGAATCTCTCACTGGTCATCCAATAGGTGGTGTTTGTCCTTTTGGATTAAAAGAAGGTATTAAAGTCTATCTTGATGAGTCTCTAGAACGTTTTGATCATGTTTATCCAGCATGTGGCAGCCCTAATAGTGCTATTAAGCTCACTATTCCAGAATTAGAAAAATACGCCCACCAGGAATCATGGATTGATGTCACTGATATCATCTAATGACATTTGTTTATGAGAACCAAGGACTTCTAAAGAGTCTTTGGTTTTTTTGTATACTCTTCCTTCATTAAGCCATAAATCTATATCTTCAAAAGAAACAATGACAGGCATTCTTGAATGAATTCCTGACATGATGTCTTCGGCTTCTTTTGTAAGTATTGTAAAACAATTATCATGATAGATGCCTGCAAGATAAAGAATATGATGATTAGTAAAGCGATATTGCGCATGCGCTCTATCCCATTCATAGAAACCACTGATCGGAATAATACATCTTCTTTTTACTGCATCTTCTTTAAACATCTTCTTTTCTAATACTGTTTCTATACGTGCGTTAAAAACACGTTTTTGATTTAATGGATAACCCCATGTCTTATAGTCTCCATAATGACCCTTCAAAATAATAAAGCCCTCCTCTCCTGGATGAATATCTCCATAAGGAAATATATGTCCATCAGGAATAATGACCCATCTTGCTAAATCATATTTCAATTGTTCATCTAAATAGTAACGTCCACACATAATAACCCTCCAAAAAAAGTCATAGAAAAACTATGACTTAAACATTGTATCTAATATATGCTTACCTGTTTCTGTTTCAAAAAAACTCTCTTTGGCATGCTGAATAGATTCAATAGAAGCATTCCCTTCAAATGCATTGACTAAAAAATCTGCTTCTAACAAGATACGATAATCCATTCCATCTACATCAGTATATGTATGATGATGCGCAATCAAGAAACATATTCTTTCTATATCATCTTCTTTAAATCCTAAAGAAGTACATATTTCTCTTGCTGGTGCAGGACCTTCCTGTTCCTGCAGTTTTCCATTTTGAAAGCCATATTTCTCTTCTGATACACGTATTCCAATATCATGTAAAATACTGGCTGCTTCTAATACAAAGAGTGTATGTTCATCTAATCCTTCTTTTTCACCAATTAATTGAGAGAAGCTATGTACCTTTATAAAATGCTGGATACGCTTAGGATCTCCATAATCAAATTCAATCATCTTCATCATTAATTCATTCAACATATTTATCACCTATATCTATTGTAGCACAAAAAGAAAAAGACCCGTAGGTCTTAACGTGATAATGTATACCCTTTTCCAATGACTGAATGAACATCACTCACAAAAACAAAGGAAGTAGGATCTATTTCTACAGAGATTTTCTTAATTGTCGCAATTTTCTTATACTGTGTAACTACAAGAATGACCTGCATATCTTCTCTTAAATAACCTGTTTCCGCTTTTAATAACGTGAGCCCAACATCAATTTCTTTATAAATGCGTTCTCTGATTTTTTCATATTCATGACTCATAATCATGATTTCACATTGTGATTGACCATATGCCAATACTTTATTGACTGTTATAGTACAGATCATAATCGCAAGAATACCGTATACATTCTTCATAAAGGGATTAGATGCCACCTGAATCAAAATAACTGTAATATCACATATATTCATAACGATAGAAACAGGGACTTTGAAATACTTCTGTAAGATCACACCAATAATATCAAAACCACCAGAAGATCCATCACCTAAAAGTACAAGTCCTACCCCTGCCCCAATGAGGACACCTGCAAGAATAGCACTCATTAAAGGATCAGAACTCATTTCAGCTAAGAAATTATATTTCTGACATAGATCTAACCCAAATGGAAAGATAATGCTGACAATCAATGTCTTGAAAATGAATTCTTTACCAATAAATATATAACCTAATATAAATAATATCGCATTACAAATTAATACAAGAATTGAGACCGGTAGTGGAATCATCTTACTTAAAATAACACATAAACCTGTGACGCCTCCTGCAGCAAAGGATTGTGGTAATACAATCATCCCAAGTGCTATATCAGTCAAAGCGACACCAACCAAGATTTTTACCATTGATAATACTTTTTCCTTCATTTTCATCACCCAGGAATATTATAATGATAAAAAGAGACAATACAGTAGCCTAGGCTACAATGGAGGACATATGAATATCATTATTCCAGAAAACTATTTTTATTTATTTGAATCAGTAGGTGAACGTTGTGTCTTGCCTTCAAAGACAGTCATCTTTTATGAGAGTGATGATGCAAATGATATCTATCTTTTAATCAAAGGACGTGTGCGTGCTTATTTAAGCAGTTCACAGGGCAAACAGATTACCTTGGAGGTATTAAAGAAAGGACGTATTTTTGGTGATGGTTCTTTTTTAAATCATTCTGTACGTAAAGCGAATATGGCCACGATTACTGATGCAGAATTCATCCGTTGTCATATTACTGATTTGATGCCTATATTACAGAAAAATAATGATCTCATGATCCTTATGCTTCAGCATCTGACTTCTACATGCAACTATTTGACACATACAATTGAAAGATTAGTGAACTATAATAGTACGCAAAAGGTGGCTGATTTCCTTCTTATTGAAACAGATAACGGAAAAAAATCCATTCCTTATACACATGAAGATATTGCAGGATGTTTAGATATGAATAGAGTGACGGTATCACGTATTATGAAGAAATTAAAAGAAGAAAATGCTGTTGAGTATGAGTATGGGATTGTTTCTGTAACGGATTCTAAAACATTGAAGCATATTCTAGAACACCCTGAATAGAGATTATTGCATTCAAGTTTTGTTTAAAATATAATTATTAACGAGGTGTAAATAACTATGAAAAAGAAAAAAATTGCGATTATTGCGACAGGTGGTACAATTGCAGGAAGTGGTGCTGCAGGTAAAACAACAAATTATGAAGCAGGTACTATTTCTGTAGATGAAGTATTGGATTCTATTCCAGATATAAGAGATCGTGTTGAGATTGTTTTAGATAATCTATTCTCTGTTGATTCTAATGAAATTGATGATCAAAGATGGTTGCTCTTAACTGAACATATTAATAAACTTGCAGATCAGCAGGATATTGATGGAATTGTTGTCACTCACGGAACTGATACAATGGAAGAAACATCTTACTTCTTAAACTTAACAGTCAATACATTAAAACCTGTTGTTTTAACTGGTGCGATGCGTCCTGCAACTGCAACAAGTGCCGATGGACCATTTAACTTATTCCAGGCCATTATGCTTGCAAGTCATAGTGAAGCTTGGGGCCGTGGTGTAATGTGCTTATTCTCAAGTACTATTTTTTCCGGTAGAGATATCCAGAAGATCAGTAACTATAAGATTGATGCCTTCGACCAGAGAGCTTTCGCCAATCTTGGTTATATGAAGGATGATGAAGTCTATTTCTCTTCTCAGCCATTAAAGAGACATACAACTTATTCCGTCTTTTCACGTAAACCAATCAACGATTTAGCTCATGTCGCAATTGCCGACTACTATGTAGGTGCTTCTCCTGATATTCTTGACTTCCTCGCAAAAAATAATGAAGGTATTGTGATTGTCGGAACAGGGAGCGGAAACTATTCTAAAGAATGGCGTCAGCGTATTGAAGAATTATCTGATCAGGGTATTATCTTTGTACGTGCGAGCCGTGTAACGAACAGTATTATCTTCCAGGATGATTATTTTGATCCTAAACATGTATGTCTAGGTGCCAATAACTTGTCTCCTTATAAAGCACGTATTCTATTAATGCTTTCTCTCACAATCACAAAAGATAAAAAAGTAATCAATGATTACTTCTTAAACTACTAAAAAAGGCTCGAAAGCCTTTTTTTATTTTCTTACAATTTTATAATATGTACGACTTGTACAGAAATAAACAATAGTATAAAGAATAGTAAGTACGATTACTGATACAACAGTACATGTAATAAATGTCTGAGGGGCATTAAGAATCATTACCTTAAACATCTTTAAGATCATCTTATAAGCCACGGACATATGAATAACTGCCACTACAAGAGGAAGGAAGAAGAAAATCAATACCTGTGAAGATATAGCCTGTCTAACTTCTTTTTTACTCAATCCTACGTTCTGTAGTATTTCATATCTTTTCTGATCTTCATAGCCTTCAGATAACTGCTTATAATACATAATCAATACGGCTGCCATCATAAATAATACACCTAGAAAGATTCCTAAGAATAATAATGAACCATACATCTGACTGAATAGCTGGTAGTTATCATAGCGAGTCATATTAGAATAACTGATTTCACCATCATTCTTTTCACTGACTTTCAAAGTGAAATTCTTTGTTGTTTTACGCATGACTTCTTCAGCCTTTGAATTGAAATAACCACCTTTATAATCCACTAATATTTCATAAGAATAAGAAGGGGAAGAATGATGTTCAAATGTAAGTGCCTGTTTTAAAGCTGCATCATCCTTGAATACAAATGTGATACTATCAGAATCTATATTCGCAATATCATCCTTCACAAACCAAGGATCATTCTTAACCATCTTTAATGAATACAATTGATTATTCAACATCATTGAATCATGATTAAAATGATAATTAGAATTATAAAGGACTTCATGATCATTTAAAGAGACATGATGATTATAAATACGATTGTAATCAGCTAATGTCATTCCAAGAATTGTAAGAATCTTATTATTACCACCTTCTCCTGGCGCAGTAAACACTGTTCCATTTTGAGAAGCCAATACATTACAATATTTTAAAGAAGCCATTCGAGAAATACCGATATTTTTAGAAGCAAGAGATGTTTTAATGTCCTTTTCAAGGTTGATGATTTCTTCATCCATATTCACCTTTTCCATATTCCCTACTTTATAACTATAGTCAGCACGAACACTTTTTTTCACAGTATCAAAAACGCCACTATAAAGAGTATATGTAGAAGAAATCATGACAAGAATACATGTACATAAAATACAGATACTTGCAAGTCCCACTGCATTCTGCTTCATACGATACATCATCTGAGACACACTGATGAAATGATTTGTCTGATAGTAATACTTCTTATTCTTCTTTAATAGTTTTAAAATCACAATAGATCCTGCAGTAAAAAGTGCATATGTTCCAATAATGACAAGTACAACTGCCACAAAAAATAAGACAAGGGCAGTGATTGGATCTTCAATCGACAAGGCAATTGTATAACCAGCTCCTAGTGTGATGACACCTATTAAAGTCATCAACCACTTTGTCTTTGGTTCCTTTTCTCCAACCATTCCACCCTTTAATAACTGGATTGGATTAGAGAAACGAATAGAAGCTGCATTGATCATAAATGAGACAAAGAAAATAACACTAAAGAGAAGAGTTGTGATCAAAATCGCATTCATATCAATACTAAATACAATCGATGTATGAATAGCCAGTATCTTCACTAAAATAAGCATCATCAGCTTACTAAATAGAACACCTGTTAATACACCAAACCCTAAAGAAATCAAATAAACAATCAATGTTTCAATAAAGATGATCAACATCACATGACGCTTTTCCATTCCTAATATATTATAGAGTCCAAGTTCCTTCTTACGATTCTTCATGAGGAAGCTATTTATATATAATAGGAATATAACTGAGAATATAATCACAACATACACGCCAAGACTCATCATCATGGCTGCTGATTCACTGTCTTTTCTTAGGCCATTATCTCCACCTAGGAACTTTACACAATAAAACATCATGACAGTAAAGATACTTGTAATAAGATATGGGAAATAGATTTTTCCATTCTTTTTAATATTTGTCAGAGCAAGTTTTAAATAAAACATGATTACTTACCTCCTGTCTGGAGTAGTGTAAGTGTATCACTGATTGCCTGATACATTTCTTCGTTTGTCTTATCTCCTTTATAGATCTGATGATAGACCTGTCCATCACGTATAAATAAGACACGTTTTGCAAAACTAGCTGCTTTGGTACTATGAGTAACCATCACAATGGTCTGTCCTTCTTCATTGACATGATCAAAGATATTCAATAAATCATCTGTAGATTTAGAATCTAAGGCACCTGTTGGTTCATCAGCTAAGATAATCTGAGGATGAGTAATTAAAGCTCTTGCAACAGCAGCTCTTTGTTTCTGTCCTCCTGATACTTCATAAGGGTATTTATCCAGTAGTGATTCAATACCTAGCTGTGGTGCTAAGTGATTCAATTTAGTTTCCATCACATCATAGTTTTCTTTAGATAAAACTAAAGGTAAAAAGATATTATCACGTAAAGAGAATGTATCTAATAAGTTGAAATCCTGAAATACAAAACCAAGATTCTTTCTTCTAAACTGTGAAATATGCTTTTCACTTATTTTAGTAATATCTTCTCCATTGAGCAATACTTCTCCACTTGTTGGTGTATCTAGAGATGCGAGGATATTTAAAAGCGTTGTCTTACCACTTCCTGATTCCCCCATAATCGCTACATATTCCCCTTCTTCTACTGAAAAAGAGACATTAGACAGAGCAGTGACCTGCTGAGATGAAAAACGCGTTGTATAAACTTTTTTTAAGTTTTTAACTTCTAATAATGACATATATGTTTTCCTCCTTCGTTACAACTATAGTTTAATTATTTTGAAACATATCTGCCATTGATTCACCTTACAGAATAAGTCTCTAATCTTACAATTTTGTAAGTTACTCTACGTTTAGAGGTTTTTTCTCAAAACATATAGAAACAGTTGTTCCTTGATTGATTATAGATTCTATATGAATAGGATAACCCAAAGTATCACATATATTCTTAACAAGATATAAGCCTAATCCACTCGCCTTCTTATCAATACGTCCATTTGTACCGGTAAAGCCTTTTTCAAAGACACGAGGCAAGTCCTCTTTCTTGATACCAATTCCTGTATCTTCTATATATAATGTATAACCCTTCATATAAATATGAATAGAACCTTCTTTAGTATACTTCAAGGCATTGGATAAAATCTGTTCAACAATAAAAGAAGTCCACTTCTCATCCGTAACTATTTCTTCATCTAGTTCTTCTAGATTCAAAGATATTTTCTTATGAATAAAGAATAAGGATTGTTTCTTGACAACTCCATTAACTATATCCCCTATTTTATAATGACCAATTTTCAAATCCTGATTCATATGTCCCATCTTGACATAGTACATCATCATATCCACATACTGTTCAATACGTAATATCTGCATAGAAAGTAGTCTCGGAGATAAATCACCTGATTGGATAAGTAATCTTAGTCCTGCGATAGGTGTTTTAATTTGATGAACCCAGAGTGTCATATAATCAGATAGTTCATGATAGCTTGTATCCTTCTGATTATTAAGGACAATATTAGCCTGGATAATCTTCTCTATAAGAGAATAATAAGAATCTTCTAAAGCATTCTCTGGTACAGGAATATTTTCTAAGTAGATATGATCAAGATGTAAAGCATAATGAAGTGCTTTTAGCTTCTCATTATATTTATAATAGTCATAGCTAAAATAAACAATCACAAAGAATAGACATAGACAGGTAGGATAATAAAGTAATGAAATAGAAACATCGCATAATAAGAGGATCAAATCAAATAAGAGGATCATGACTAAATAGACAAGATAGAAACGATAATGATCTTTAATGTATGTCTTCATAATATAACTGATACCCTATCCCTTTCTTTGTATGAATAAGCTGTGGTAAAGAAAAAGCATCTAATTTCTTTCTTAAACGATTGATATTGACACTTAATGTATTATCATCTACAAACGCTTCACTTTGCCAGAGAGCTTCCATGATTGTATCTCTAGAGACAATCTGTCCGGCATGTTCAAATAATATCTGCATGATCTTAAGTTCTGTTTTAGTAAGTTCTATAGAGTCTTCATGATAGCTAATGACACCTTTTAATAAATCTAAAGTGAGTGATTGATAGTTTAAGACATTCTGTGTTTTATTAAATGAATAGGTACGTCTAAGTATTGCCTGTAACTTAGCCGTGAGTACTGTTAAGTCAAAAGGCTTATTAATAAAATCATCTGCACCCATATTCATTGCCATAACGATATTCATATTCTCACTTGTAGAAGAAATAAAGATAATAGGTACTTCTGATTCTTTTCTTATTTCCTGACACCAGTAATAGCCATTATAGTAAGGCAGTGAGATATCTAATAAGATAAGTAATGGTTCATAGTTTCTAAAGTCTTCTAAGACATTTTCAAAATCATTGACTACAAACACATCATAATTCCACTTTTCTAGATGTTTTTTTATAGAAGAAGCAATAATTTCATCATCTTCTACAATCATTATTTTCTGCATGTATAACCACCTCTAGTTCATTATACACAAAAAAGAGACAAAATGTCTCTTTATAGTTGTTTGATCCATTCTTCAATTGTATCAAGAGAAGTAATAAGAGTATCTCCTCCATTGGAATCAAATTGAACTTCTATTGATGTAGGAATAATAGAATCCTTTAATTCTTTTTTCATATCCTTAATAACTTTTCCTGGCCATCCTCCATGAGTCATGAAAGGAATAACAGTTTTCCCTTTAAAATCGTGCATATGAATAAATGTCTTCATCGCCGGAGCCATTGTATACCACCATGTAGGTGTTCCTAGAAAAATACGATCATAGCCTTCAATAGAGATTTCTTTAATAGGTGGTTCATAGCCTTTCTTTACTTCTTTAAGGCCTAAATCTACCACTTCATCATAATCATCACTATAAGGTTGAATTGTTTCTATTACCTTTAGATCAGCCCCAGTTTTCTTTTGAATCATTTTTGCAATATGTATTGTATTACCATGAGAATAACTGAATACAACGATTAAATCTTTCATAAAGTTCTCCTAAATAACACTAAATTGCGTCCATTTATCTGATTTATAGCGAAGATGAAATATGATAGCACGCATTGACCAGTCAGCGCACATTGCTAAGGCAATACCAATCACACCTAGATTGAATGTAATACCAAATATAATAGAAAGTATTCCTCTTACGACGACTGTACTCAAAATTGATACTATCATTGTATATTTAACATCTCCAGTGGCGCGTAATCCATTAGAAAGTGGTCCAGAGAATGGGAACGCAATTGTATTAAAAATATTATGAATAATAACCAAAACAAAGACTAGATGCTTAGTTTCTGATGATAATTGATAATATTGTAGGAATAGTGGAGTAATGAGAAGAATGAATATATTCCATATAATAGAGAAGATTACTGTGATCTTCATCAGCTTCTTAAAGTAATAATGTGCATTATCTATATCCTTTGCTCCCATGCACTGTCCTATGACTGTAATAAAGACAGGTCCCATTGTAACTCCCACTAGGGCTGCAAGTGACCAGATACTTTGGGCCACACCATTGGCTGCAATCTGATACGTACCAAATAAAGCAACAACTGAACTCAAGGCTACTTTAACTAACTGAAAGATTCCTTGTTCAATCCCATTAGGAACCGCAATATTCAATACTCTTTTCAACATCTTAGCATCAAATACAAATATATGCTTCTTTTCATAATAAGTAGTCAGTGTCTTATTGAAGCATAGGAATGTGATGACTACTGCAGAAAAAACTCTAGCAATCAGTGAAGGATAGGCAACACCTGCCACACCAGCATGTAAAACAAAGACACCTATGCAGTTTCCAATACAGTTAATAATATTAGATGCAATAGAAATATACATAGTTGTAGATGTTTTAGCCATAGAGCGATATAAAGCAGCACCTGCATTATAAATAGCGAGAGCTGGATAAGAATAGGCTGATATCCTTAAATAGGTGATACAAGCCTGCATTACAGAATTCTCTACACGACCAAATAAGAGTCTTAAAAGTGATTCATTGAAAATCAAGACAAGTATCATCAATATAAATGAGAAGACAATAGAAAACATCAATAACTGTCCTGAAGCACGGTTAGTGGCTTCTTGTTCTTTACGTCCAATATATTGACTGATGACAACTGCCCCACCCGATGCAAGAGCTGTAAACAAATAAATAAAAATTGTATTAAATGAGTTTACAAGTGAAACCCCTGATACCGCACTTTCTCCCACAAAGCTCACAATAAAAGTATCAACAATACCTACTAACATAACTAATAATTGTTCAAAGAACAATGGGATGATCATGTTTTTTAAATCCTTGTTTGTGAATGTCATAATTTACCTCCATGACACCATTCTAAATAACAAAGATATAAAAGTAAAATACCAATACTGGAGGGCATTATAACTTTATTGCATACTAAAAGGCAGTATCTCTACTGCCCCATAGTTATTCTTCGTTATGTAATCCTAATTCTTCCATTCTCTTAGGTGCATAGTTTTCATACTTAGGATGTGGATGCTTATGATCCTTCCAGTATTCTTCTGCAATAGGCGCCCATTCTTTTGCATAGTCTTCACACTTATCGCATAAGTGATCTGCTGTTTCAGGAGATTCCATATTTGTATCATGCGCACCTGTACGTTTCACCATTTCTCTTAATAATGATGGGTTTTCCAACATTGGACAAGGTCTTAAATGATTTTCATTAAATGGCTGTCCTTCATGATAAGCCATGAATAAAGGTGACTGCAACATTTCAAGAATTGAGTTTTCATGAATATTTGTATTTGAATAATGAATAAATACACATGGTTCAGCATCACCATTAGAGTTGATATGGAAGTAATTTCTACCACCGGCAATACATCCACCAACATATTCACCATCATTCTGGAAATCCATTGGATAGAAGTTAATATCACATTTATCTGAGCGGATATATCTAATACGATCAATCATATATTTTCTTTGTGCCATTGTAGGAAGTAAGTCAGTGACTGCATTGTTTCCTACTGGCATATAGTGGAAGTAGAAACCAAAACGAGCCCCTTTATCAGTAATCATCTTAAAGAATTCATCACTTGTGACTGCTTCTACATTATATTTTGTATAACAGATAGATGTACCAAAGACGATACCATATTTCTTTAATAGATCCATAGCCTTCATAACGGCTGCAAAATGACCATCACCACGTCTTGCATCATTTGTTTCTGGAGTTCCTTCAATAGATAATAAGAAAGTAATATTACCAAGTCTTACAAGTTCCTGACAGAAAGCATCATCAATAAGAGTAGAATTTGAGAAGATTGCGAATTCTACATCATTATGCTTTTCAGCCAGCTTAATGATTTCTTTCTTCTTTACAAGTGGTTCACCACCAGTTAATAAGTAAAGATAGACACCTAATTCCTTACCCTGTGTGACAATCTTATCCATATCTTCAAAAGATAAGTTACTCTTATGTCCATAAGTACCGCTCCAGCATCCTTTACAATGCATATTGCAGGCACTTGTTGGGTCAAAAAGAATCAACCAAGGGATATTACAGTTGTATTTCTTTCTGTTTTCACGAATTGTTTTTGTACCTCTAAAGAATGCTTCATAGCCAAGATTCAAAGCTGTCTTCTTGATAAATTCTGGATTAGCATCATCAATCACACTATTGATATAATTCACCCATTTGTTGTTTGGATCCTGTACCGCAATTCTAGCAGCATCATAGTTTTCCTTAGTAAATCCTTTACCATAGAACTTTTCAGCCAAGTCAATGAGCTTCAAATATTCTCCTGTACGGTCTTTATCCAAACCTTTCACAATATGGTCAATTGCAACTTCCATCGCTTTTCTTTCAGCTGCATGTGATACTTTATCTAATGTATTCATAATAACATCCTCTCTTTCACTAAATCTCATTTTAGAATGTTACGGATAAAAGTCAATGAAACTGACCACCGTTCATTTAGGCATTTTTCTAAATTTGCACAAAAAAACAACCTATATATCTTACAAAGGATATGAAATGAACAAATTTTACACTATCTTTACGTAAACTTTATTCAAACTAAATCCCACTATTATTAGTATAATGCTAGAATTAACGCTATAATGAGTATATAGACGGGAGGATTAAGTGTGAAACAAAAATCAATCAAAACGTACAAAAAAAGACAAACTTAAAAACAA
>ENA-ORMS01000641-ORMS01000641.1-human-gut-metagenome-genome-assembly--contig:-NODE-641-length-33486-cov-7.923843_pt1 | contig 33486 bp, 37 predicted proteins | sample MGYA00242104_ERZ508997 | MGnify/ENA primary metagenome ERZ508997 (study PRJEB26280, sample SAMEA2338704) | human gut metagenome | biome: human gut; feature: human-associated habitat; material: faeces... | reverse complement strand
AAAAAGTGATAAGTAAAAGTTCAAATAAATAATGTGTATATTTAAATTGTTTATTTACATTATGTAACAAAAATCGTAAATTTTTAGACTAAATGCCGGTTTATAAAAAAATCGACAAAATTGCTTGACCCTTAGCAAAATAAATTGTAAAATTATAATTGATAATAATAGAGGGAGGATAAAATGGAAAGTGAAGATAAAAAACCGATATTCACTAAAAGGTTAATAATGATAATATTGGCCGTGATATTATTAATATTAATCATATTTTTATTATTGCACAAAAGAAGGAAATATTGTAAAATAAAATCGAACATAAGTTCAGATTAGTTTCAAAAGAGTTTTTGTTTAATATAAAATATAAATAAATATTGTATAGTTAATAAAAATAATGTAAAATAAATACAAGAAAATTAAATAGTATATTTTTGTTAGAAAACAAAAGTAGCAACGTTTAAAACGCTGCTACTGGCAATCAAATTATTATAAAATATATAATTTGATTAAAATATAAAGTTTTCTAATAAAAAAAGTTCAAACGATAAAATTTAATGTCGGCAAACATTTAATTTTATATACTGAATCTGTGGTACAGACCTACCAAGAACAGCTGTTAGAACTTGTTTTTTTGCAATTAATCATTGTTAATATCATAATAGCATAAGATTAATTGTAAAGCAATATATAAAATTTGGTGTTTTTAATTATTTGAATTTTATATATTACTAAGAAAAATAAGATTTTGATATATGCACTCTTAGGTATTTTGTACCTAGGAGTTTTTTTATTGAAATTTTTTATTAGATTAAAAGGAGGTGTAATGGCCATGAAGATTACAGGGAATTTTATTAAGCAAATGTTTATATACGAGTATACCAATAAAAATGGAGAGTTTAAAAGCGTTTTTGGAATACATGAAGTAGTTCAAGGCCCCTTTGCACAAAAAAGAGCAGAAAAGAAACATGAAACACATATAGAAAAATTATTAGCTTATCCTATTAAAAATAGATGGAATAAAGAGTTAAGCCATTTTAGTCTTCAAGGCCATTGTACTTATTTAAGCAAGGAAAAAAGAAATATAAGATCTGAAGAATTAGATGATAGATATTATCCCTTTACTTTAGAATTTGAATCTAGAAAGAAAAAAGAACAATATGAAGTTGCTTTAGAAGCAGCTCAATATATTCAATATTTAATTTATGAACTAGATGTGAATGAAGAAGATATAGTTATTATTATAAATAATTCAAAATCCATTTATGTAATGGTTAATCCTAAGACTTTCAATTTAAAATCTGGAAAGCATATACATAGAATTTATACAGATATGTATAGGACCATAAAAGAAAATGTAAGTTTAAAATATGTGGATGAAAGTGTAGTTAATTCTAGCTATAGATTAATAAAAACACCAGGAAGTTATTACAATGGTGGATATGTAAATTATATTACAGTAAATGAGCTTATGGAGCTAATGACAGGACAGAAAACTAGAGCTCAACTAACTAGAAAGCAAAGAGACATAAGGAAATTAGTGTTACCTAGTATTACTTCCTTTAAGATGACTAAATTATATGAAAATTCTAAAAGGAAAATTGAAAAAGCATTAAAAAATAATAAGAAAGTATTATCTTTACCTGGAGCTTCAGTATGCAATAAAGAATGTGTTAAGGCTTTAATAGACATGCCTTTAATGGAAAAAGGTAATAGAAATAATTTCTTAGTTACTATAGCTTTAGGCTTAAAAGAAGCAAATTATAGTAAAAAGGAAATATTAGAAATATTAGAAAGAAAGGCTATAGAGTGGAGACATGATGAAAGCTTAAGAGCAGTTTGTAGCAAATATAAATCAATATTGAATAACAATACTAACTTTTCTTGTGACAAGGTAAAAATGTTATTTGAAGAAGAAGGTTTAAAGCTTAATTGTAAGTCTTGTGGAAAGGCAATAAATAGCATATATATATCAAGAAAGATTATAGAATCTATTTATAACAATAAGGGAGCAATGCGTCATTTTAGACTATATTTAGAATTAGAAAAAGGTAATCTTTTAGACAAGTATTTCAGCTTAGAAGAAGCTAAAATAAATGAAAGAGCATTAAAAGAATTAGTTAAAAAGACTGGTGGAAGATTAGAAAAGAAAGATGGATTACATAGAGTAATTATAAAGAGAGAAAATGCTATTTATAGATTACCAATAGATTATATAGATAAAGCCTTTGATATTTTAAAACAAAAAATAGGAAAGGTATTAATGTTAATAGTAAAATCCTATTCAGGAAACGAGTATGGAGCTTTCATTAGCTTAGATACAGTTAAAATCGCAGAATATCTAGCTTTTAAAAGTGAGAGAAGTGCTTATAATTTCTTAAATAATTTAGAGAAGTTAGGCTTTTTAACAAAAAATAAAAATGGATTTACAGTATATTATAAATCAAGAAAAGTAATAAACTTAGAAGAAGTAAAAGAAACAAAAAGAGTTACAAAAGAAGAGTTAGAAAAGCTTATAGAAGAAAAGAAGGTAGCAAACGGAACACAATTAAAATTCAATTTTGAAAAATTAGAAGCTAGTACAAATATTAAAGAAGAAAAAGGTGAAATTTATATTTTAAGTAAAACTCAAGATATAAAACATAGGCGAGGATCACCACCTTAAAACAAATAATGTTCGTATTTTAATGAAATATTCCAGGTGAAATTCAATAAAAATACGAATAAAGGTAGAAGGTATTAAAGCAATGTACAAGCTATCTAATAAGCTTTATAAAGGGATTAAAAGCATTATAAAGACGACAAAAGACTTCAGAAATAACGAGAGAATAAACTGAAAGAAAGATAATAAAAAATGACAAAATAAATTACCAATATAAGTAAAATTTACACTGATTGGTGAAAAAATCAAGTTTTAAAACAGCTATAAAGTTAGTAAAAGCAAGGCTTAAGCCTATATATTTTTTCTGAGCATCTAAATATAATATTTATAGGGATTCCCGAAGGGAATTCCTCAGAGATTTATTTATAAATTAAGGGATATACTAACAATACTTAAAAAGCTAAGGATATTTTTTATTAATAAACGAGTATCATATACGAGGATATTGTATAAAGAGTAATAAACAGAACAGAGATATTTCTTCATCAGTAGACCAACTGGAGTCGATTGGGTTCCTGAGCTTGTCGAAGGGTTCCTATCGATGGAAGGCGGTAGGCGTACGGCAGCTCAAAATCTTTCCTTGTTTGACATTTATATTATTAAATATTAATTATAAATATAATAATTATTTTTGATTATTTATTTTAGGGTAGGTGAGTTTATGAATAAAAAGTTTAAAGAAATATTAGAAAGGGAAGAAAAAAAGAAACGTAAACCAATAGATAAAACCTTTTATTATTCTGAGGAAAAACTAAAGAAAAAAATTAATGAAGAAGAGCAAATAAGCATGATATTAAATTCAAAAATAAGGGGGAAAAATTAATGGCTAAAAAAGAAGATGTAGTAAAGAATAATGGGTTATCTGAGGTAAATATTCCATACCTTAGTAGCGAAAAAAACACAGCAATATCAAAAGCTATGGCTGATATAGAGAAAGCTTTCGGTAAAGGAGCTGTAATGCTCCTAGGAGCTAAATCAAATGAAGAAGTTGAGGTTATATCAACTGGGTCTATTGGGTTAGATTTAGCTTTAGGAATAGGTGGTGTTCCAAGAGGAAGAGTAATTGAAATTTATGGGCCTGAAAGTTCAGGTAAAACTACTCTAGCTTTACATATTGCTGCTGAAGCACAAAAAAATGGTGGAGAAATAGCAATGGTAGATGCAGAGCATGCATTGGATCCTGTATATGCCAGATCTCTAGGAATAGATACTGATAGATTTATAATTTCTCAGCCTGATAATGGAGAAATGGCTTTAGAAATAGCTGAAGCTTTGATAAAATCCTCAGCTATAGATGTACTTATAATTGATTCAGTAGCTGCATTAGTTCCTAGAGCAGAAATAGACGGAGAAATGGGAGACTCTCATATTGGGCTTCAAGCAAGACTTATGTCTCAAGGATTAAGAAAACTGGTAGGTCTTATTAAAAAGAACAATTGTATTGTCATTTTTATAAATCAACTTAGGGAGAAAGTTGGCACAATGTTTGGAAATCCAGAAACAACACCAGGCGGAAGAGCATTAAAGTTCTATTCTTCTGTTAGACTAGATGTAAGGAAGATAGATTCTATTAAGCAAGGAGAAGGTGTAGTAGGAAATAGAACAAGAGTTAAGGTAATTAAAAATAAAGTTGCTCCACCATTTAAACAAGCAGAATTTGATATTATGTATGGAAAAGGAATAGATAGAATAGGTGAAATTATAGATATTGGTGTAAAAGAAAATATTATAACTAAAAGTGGAGCTTGGTTTAGTTATGGTGAAGAAAGATTGGGACAAGGGAGAGAAAAAGGGAAAGAATATCTAAAGGAAAATCCTGAAATATTAAAGAAAATTGAAAGTCAGTTATATGAAAAAATAAATTCAAAATCAAATGAGAGAGCAGAAAAAATAAATAGCGAAGAATAAGAAAGGAAGAGATCTGTTATGGAAATAAAAGAAATCAAGTTAAAAGATTGTAAGATAGATTCTGATTTTACAAAAGTAAATGAAAATACATATAGTTGTGTAAGTAAAGCTATTATAGGTGAAGAAAATCTTGAAAGTATTATCTATTTAGAATTAAGTAATGAACATTATGAATATATAAATAAGTTTAATTACAAAGAGCTCTTATTTAATTTAAAGGGAATAATTCAAATAAGAAAAAATAAAAAAGATATTCCATTCTTATTTTTTAAGGTGTCGTCAATAATTAATACTGAAGAAAGATTACAGAGTATAATAGAAAGAAAAAAAAGGTTAAAAGAAAAAGCATTAATGGATAATAATGCTACAAAGAAATCTTGTGAGATAATATATAAACCTAATTGGAGTGAATATATTCCTGGATTAAATGATAGCCTAATAGAAATGAAGATGGATAAAATTAAAATTATTAATAATATTCATGCTAAAAAATCTATTGTAGATTTAAATAAATCGATAGGAATAGTAGTAGTAAAAAAGATTGAAGATACTGATGAATATGAATTAATTATTGGATATTCAACTTTTGTTAAATGTAAGCTTTTAAATTTGCCAGCTAAAGTATATATCACTGAAAAAACAAGAGATGAGTTTATAAAATATATAAATAATATTCAATATGCAAAAGTAAATGAGATTAATGAATAAGTGATTGTATTTTAATTATTATAAAAAATAAAGATAAAGGTGGCTATATTAAAATAATATGGTCACTGTAGTATATATATTTATAAATCTTAAGAAAGGAAAATTAAAAAATGAAAATATTCAAGAATGACGATTTAGCTGTAGTTGAATTTTTAAAAGAAGCAAGAATTATAACAAGGCAGCTACAACTTATGAAAAATAATTTAGATAAAATTTCATCTGATAATTTGATAAAGATATTAAATATAAGTGAAATTATAGAGGAGCAATTTAAAGAATTAAAAAATGAAAGTGAAGGAGTTTTAACAAAAGATGGATGGAAATTGCATAAGTCTTTGTAAAATAAGAAATTGTAATACTTGCTCAAAAAAAATAGATGGATCTTGTAAAGGATGCTCTCTTTGTGATGTATCACTTTGTAAATGTAGCAAGGAAAAATTAAAAAGATGTTTAGTTAGGTGTCCACGAAAGTTAGGCACCTTTAATATTATTAAAGAAATTAAAGATGATAGAGTTTTATTACCTAATTCTTTTTATGATTTACCTGGATATATTCCAATTATGCCAGACAAGCTTAAAAGTAATTTTGACTTTTCAAAAGTAAATAATACTGTTGGAATACATGGAGAATTTTTATTATCGGCCAACGGAGAAAATATATCACCAATATACAATATGAAAGGATATATAAGAACTTTGAATTTACCCGAAGAAATAAATGGAATAGCTGAATTTTATATTAAAGATAGAGCTTTAGAAGGTTTTTGGGAAAATAGAAAGTTATTATATAAGCAACTTAAAAAACAAAATTTTAAAGCAATAATAACTCCAAATTTTTCACTTTATGAAGATGCTCCAAGATCTGAACACCTTTATAATATTCAACGGACTAAAAGAGTCTATAATGAAATGATCCAGGAAGGATTGCCGGCAGTATTAGATGTTATATGGGCCACAAATGAAGATTTAGAGTGTTGGATTAAAGAAATTAATAGAAGTAATATAAAAACTATAGCTTTCAGCTTTATGAACGTTGATACTAGATTAAAGGCAAGCAATGCCTGGAGACATTATTTGCTTGGATATAAAATTTTGATTTCAAGAATACCTAAAGACATAGAAATTATCATCGCAGGTATTTCTTCAATTCAAAGAGTTGTAGAAATCAAGAAAATAAGTGAAGATAGAAAAATTTCTATAATGCATCAAGCTGCTTGGGTTAATAGTAGAAAGGGCTTTTCAATAAAACATAAAAAACAACTAGATAGATCCATAACTAAAGATGAAATCTTTCAAATGAATATGGATTATTATTATGTAGTATATAAATAAAAATATTATTAAAAAAAAGAAAATATTCAAATGATTTACTTAATATGATAAAATTTATAATTATATTTCAAATATTTTTTATGATGAAGGGGGAAATATTATGAAAAAAATTTGTGCTATAGTTACTACTTTATTATTAATTTCTTTATATGGATGTTCTGGGACAAAGGAAGTAGATATATCTAAATATATTGAAGTTACAACAAGTGGATATCAAGATTACGGAAAGATAAGCACTAGATTAAATAGTGAGATTTTCAATGATAAAGAAATATTTGGAGACGGTAAGTTAGATTACAGAAATTTAGATAGTTATAATATAAAAATTATAGCTGACAAAGAAAAAAATTTAAAAAATGATGATGTAGTAAATATATCATTAGAATATGATGAGGATTTTTACAAAAAAGATCTTAAAGTTAAGTTAGTAAATAAAGATAAAAAAGAATATAAAGTAAGTGGTCTTATAAAAGCATTTATGAATCAATCCGATTTAACTAATGAGGATTATAAGAAATTTAAAAATGAAAGTTATGATAAAGTTAAAAGATACATAGATTCAACTAATAAAAAAGGAGTAACATACGGAGATATAGAGTTTATAGATGCATTTATTAAAAATCCTATAAATAAAATTGAAAATGATGAGTTTAAAGTACCGAGCTTAGTTTATTTATATAGAGTTAATAAGCATGTGGATTATGGATTTTCTATGACAAAGGATAATATTAACTATATATTTATAGATGTTAATGGAATAGAGCTTGATAAAGATAATAAATTATCAAATTATATTATTCCAAATCTATCAGAATATGATCCTACACATATAAAATCATATGAAGCTGACCAATTACCAGATTTAGAAACAATAAAAGCTGATTATATGAATACAAATGATCTGTTAGAGAAGATAAATATATCAGAATAATAAAGTTTAATTATATAAGTATAAAAAATAATAAAAAGGTGATATAATATAAATAAGAAAAGCATCGTACTGCTAATACGATGCTAGTCCCAGAACGTTTTGTCTGTTGGGATATTGATAGTAATAAGATATTATTAAAGAAAAAGGATATTAATCTTTGCGGGATGGATATCTTTTTTCTTTGCTATTAATCTTAATATTTAAACCTAAAAGTTTTAAATTAATTTCTAAAGTGAAATCCTTATTATGTTTCAATATCATTTTAATAAGAAATAATAATATAGATCCCACTATAATAATCTCTTGCATCGTCAATACCACCACCTTTTGCTTTTGATTGAATAAATATCAATAGCCAAGGTGGAAAAATGTACAAACCACCGTATCCCATCACATACGGTATAAAAACAATATAATTATAACATAAAATGAATATATTAGCAGATTAGTTTAACTAGTCTGTTTTTTTATTTTCATTTTTAGAAAAATACAAGTGATAAAGGAGAGAGAAATTATGCCAAAGAGAAGAAGTAATACAATATCAACGGAATCAAACTCAGGAACTGGAGCAATTGGAGCTTCAGGATCAGGAATGAGTCCTGGAGTAATTAATGATTTAGCCTCAAGAGTAAATAATAGATTAAGTGAAAGTATCGTTGTTGAAGGTGATTCAAGATCACGTGGAAGAAATGAAGAAATAAGAGTAACCTATGATGAAGAAGATGAAAGATATATAGTTGATTCTGCTAGTAATAGAAGATACTTTGTAAGTAATGATGTAGACTCTTGTACATGTCCTGATTTTCAAAATAGAAATCGTACCTGCAGACATATGAATGCTGTAAATAATGCTATTGGACAAGCAGAACAAGAAATAAGAGATATGGAAGCTAATGAAGTAATGAGAGCTAGGATGCAACAAGATATAAGAGATGAAATACAAAGAAACCAGGAAGGCCCATCAACAGATGATGGCTTTTTTTATAGCGACAATTTAGATACATTTGACACAACATATGAGAATATTAATGATGATCTTATTAATTATGAATATGAAAATGTACTAAACGGTAATACAAGTACCTTTGGAGTTGAGCTAGAGTTTGTTGGTGGAAATGCAGATACAATAGCAAGTGAACTATATGATTTAGGAATTACTGCAGCTCCGTATAGATTGGGATATCACGCAAGAGTAAGCGATAATAGTAAATGGAAGTTAGAAAGAGATGGAAGTGTTTCTTCTGGAGGTCAAGGTGGAGAATTAGTATCTCCAATACTAAAAGATACTCCAGAAACATGGAGACAAATTGAAACAATATGCGAAGTTGCAAAAAGGCATGGAGCTAGAATAAATCAATCTTGTGGTGGACATGTTCACATAGGAATGAATAAACTCGATACTGCTCGCCAGCGTTGGAGACGATTCTTTAAGATAGTAGAAAACTATGAAGAATGCTTATATAAAGCTGCAGGAGGAGATTTAGGCCGAATAAGAAGCAACGCTTCTAATTATGCAACTAGCTTTAGTGAAAGAGCTGCAGAAGCTAATAGAATGGCTTTTAGACTGGAAAATGATAGTGATGTCATAGAAATGGCACAAAGAGTTAGTAGAATGAATAGGTACTATGGAATCAACTTAAAAAATATAGCAACAGATAGAGCTCCTACCGTTGAGTTTAGATATTTTAATGGATCTCTTAATCCGAAGCAGATCCAGGCAAACATAAAATTAGCTGCAGGAATAATAAATGCATCTGAAAAAGCAAGATGGAGAGATACTGAAGATGAAAATTATAAAAAGAGAGGGAAAATATTAAAAGACGCCAGGACTTCTTCAGGAACAAGAACAAAAGAAAAGATGATAGAGCTCCTAGATATAGCCTTCTCAAGAAAGAGAGATAAAGATATGATATTAAATGTTTTTAAGAAAAATGAATGGAGATAGTCAATAGAAATATGTCCTGGAAAACAATAGATTTTCATTAATTTTCGAGTGAATTAATAGATAAATTGCTTAAAAAATAAAAGTATCCCAGAACACTTTTATAAAAAGATGTTTTTAATAATTAATATTTGAAAGTTCATAATTTAATTGTTGAATAAAAAAGTAAAATATGTTAAAATGTATTCATAAATTAAATTGTGAATGGAGTGATGGTATGGGTGAAGTGCAAAGATTAAAAGAACAAAATAAACGTCTTTTAAAAGATATAGAAGACTTGGAGGAACAATTACGTAGATCAGCTTACTATCAAGAAGGACATTATGCTATAGAAGCAGTTGAGAGAGGTCGTATTATAGAAAAACAAAAAAATGAAATTCAACAATTAAAAGATGAAATTCAAAAATTAAAAGATGAAAACAAATTATTGAAAAGTACGAAAAGACCTATAGATTTAAAGATTCACAATGAACGTGGAGCTGGAAGAAAATCAAAATTTACAATTCAAGAAAAAGAAACTATGAAGCTCTATCGTATTCAAGGTAAAACTATTAAAGAAATAGCTGAAATGTATTCTTGTTCAGTTGGATTAGTTCATAAAATAATTAATGAAAATGAATAATATTCATAAATTAATAATTGAACAATAAAAGATATTCCATAATTTAATTTATGAAAATATTGTTCATTAATTAATAAATGAAAGCATTTAAAGGAAGTGATGAATTTATGGTAACTAAAAATACGGATTGGGTAAGGGAAATAGAAAGCCTAGATAAAGCAAAAAGAAAATATGTTATTGAGTTTGAAGGAAAAATATACGAAGCAGATAATGAGCAAGATGTGCTTCATGTTATAGATGAGCCATATATAGATAGTGATGATAGATATGTACAAATGATTATGAGAATAGATTTGGCAAGAGCGTTATCAATGTTTGCATTAATGTTTGATTTAAATGTAGAAGTTTATAATGGACCTGAAAAAGTAAGATCAAATTATGCTGTAGATAAAGATGATCCTGATTATGAAGAAGACTATGAAGAGCCTGATATAATAATTGATGTAAAAGATGAATTAACTATGTTTTCAGGAATTAATAAAGTAGGGTATGCTAAAATATACAAAAGACTTGAAGATGGTAACTATGAATTATTTTAAAAGTTATGATATGGAGGTGATTGGATCTATATGTATTTGACTAAATTTACTGACTATTCATTTAGAGTTCTAATTTATTTAGCTAAGGATAAAAATAAAGTTTTTATAGTAGAGGATTTATCTAAAGAATTGAAAATATCAGAACATCATCTTAAAAAAATAATACATAAATTAGCTAAAACAGATTTAGTTGTATCGATGAAAGGTAGAGTAGGAGGTATAAAACTAGGATTAGAGCCTAGAGATATAAATTTAGGAGAAGTACTTAAGATAACAGAAAGTAATTTAAATATAGCTGAATGCTTTAATAAAGATAATTGCTGTCCATACATAAATCCTAACTGTAAACTTAAAGGAATAATGCAAGTAGCATTAGATGAATTTATAAATGAGTTTTCTAAATTTACATTATTAGATTTGTTATAGTTTATGAAGAAGATGATCATGTGTATGAGTGAAAACCAAAAGATTTAATAAAGATAAAATTTTAGTATGTGATAGCTTTGGAGCTAAATATTATCAATCAAAGTTATCTGTCAAATTAAGTTGTTATATTCTTATAATAATTTATATAATATTAAGCAATAAAATTTCTTTAATTTTAAGCATTTGGGTTCACAGATGCAAATGTTATGTATGAAAATGGAGAGCTTGATTGTTATAAAGTTAAAGATAATATAGAATATGTTTATATGATGTGTTATTTATGGGCTAAGAATGAGTATGAAAATAATAAGATAAGAGATCTCTCTAAAGAAGAGAAAGAAAAGGTTAATAATAAATTAATAGATATAATAGAAATAGAGTAGATAGTAATCTACTCTATTTCTATTAATTTCAGTATTAATTATTATTTTTTTTAATTTTCATTACAATCTCATAAAGAATAAAGTATATAATAAATGTTTTGCCAACACTTATTATTATCATTATAGTATTGTATGGGAATTTGTTGTCCCCATATATATCTATTTTTAGCAAATTATCAGTTACTGAATTTATAACTAATGACATTAAAAATATTAAATAAAAATATTTACTTGGATCTATTTCTTTTCTATTCATTTTTTATTATCCTAACTTTATTTTATTTTACTTAATGGCATCCAAATTGTGAATGAATTGGGTTGCTTGTACAATTGGTAGATGGAGCTATAGTACTTTTATCTCCACATTTATTAGAAATAACAAATAAATCATATGCTATTGAAGCAGCTGAAACAAATGGAAGTTTTTTGCAATAATTTTAGCTGCTTCTTTATACGATGCTTTTTTTTATGAAGGCCATAAATCCTCCTGTAACAACAGCTTTTTGAACACCAGCTCCCCATTTGTTTTTTAATTCATTTAAAAAACATTCACCAAAAGGACTAAGACTTCTTTTTCTTCTTGTTGTAGTTTCTTCTTTAGATAAATAATAGTTATTTAAGCTTATTACTTCTTCTAGTTCATTTAATATTGGATCATCTCCATAAGTTTTTCTTAGTAAATCAAAATCATAGTTTATTAAGTATCCTTCTTCGTCATAAATTCCTGCTTCTTCAATTAGGAATTTAAGTATTTTTTCTATTTCATTTATTTTTTCTTCTTCACTTTTATTAATATTATCATTTGAGCTTGTTATTTCATTAGAATCATTTGTTAATGCAAAAGTTGGGATACTGTTAAAGCTTAAAAGTAAAGTTAGAATTAATGCAATTTTTTTAAATAAGTTTTTCATCGAATCTCTCCTTTATGATTATTTTATACACACAATAAATATAGTTAAATTTTACTAAAAAAAATAATCAAAGGAAAAGTATATAATTTTATAAAATTTTTTTATTAAATGGTATTTAATGGTCTATATTGTGTGAACATTGTGAACTTAATGTAAATTGAAAAGTAATTTCCGTTTTTTTACTTAAACAGAAGTTAGTTTTGCAAAGTGGAGTGTTCTGAAAGAATTAGACATATAGAATCTACGATTTTTTCTTCATTTTTATCATTATAATATTTATAATAATTTTTTATAACTTCTTCAGCTTCTTCATAATTCTCGTCTATCTTAGAATTTTCTATTAATATATCAGTCGTCGACTTATTAATAGAATTATCTTTAGATTTACATCCTATTAAGCTAAAACTAATTAATGATATTATAATTAATATCATTAATTTTGTTCTATAATTCCTAAGTATTTTCAACATCTCCTTTTATATTTCTATTTTATGATAAAAATATAATCAAATAAACTGTTTCCTCAAATTTCCTCAAATTTTGAAAAAAATTGAGATATATACATAATTGAAAAAGTACAAAATAATTGCAAAGAAAGTTGTACTATTATTCTATAAACTTGATTATAAAACCATATATTTAAAATTAGGGCAATTTTATTGCTAAATACTATAAAAAATATTGTAGGTAAAAAAAACTCATCTTAACTGAAAAATTAGATTGACAATATTTAGAGCCACATTTGTTGCATTCTAATATCCTAGCTTTATCAATAATTACTTTAAGTCTATTTTTATAATTAAAAGTACTATTGCACTTCTGACATCTCCTCATAAAAACACCACTTTCTATAAATTAATTTATTTTAATTTCATCAATCAACTTATTGTTTGTTTTTCCTCTCTAAGCTCTATACATTTAGTATTTCAATACTCATTCTTATACCAATTATAGTATAGTTTGCAAATATATTCTACTTCAGATTTGTTTTTGTAAATATCTAATTCTTTAGGTTGTATATCTCATGAGCTTCGTTAAAAGCATAAAATTAAATTTCTTATAACACTCTTTGAATTAAAAACAAATAAGGTTATACTTAAATTAATAAATTTTGTTATTTTTATAGGAGGAGACTAACTATATGAAGTCAAGTCTTTTTTAGTAAGTTTCTTTAATTATTATTTTAGTAAAAAATTGCATGACAAATAAAGCAACAAAGTTGCTATTTTTAAAAAGTAAATTACATTTGTGGAACAAATGCAGTATCAGTTTTTAAAAGATAAAAAATAACTCTTAGTAGTTTTTTAGAAACATGGCTCATGGCTATATAATAATGTTTTCCTTCGGATCGTTTTTTAGATAGATATTCTGAAAATGTTAAATCTCTCATACAAACTGTCCTGGAAGCCATTAATATAGCCCATCGTAGATATTTTGAGCCACGTTTTACCATTGGTGTATGTGAAGCTGAATATTTACCAGATTGATATGTAGATGGATCTAATCCTGCAAAAGCTAAAAGCTTTGCGGGCGTAGTGAAACGTTCTATTTCTCCTATTTCAGATAATATGATTGCAGCTAGAGTATAAGAAATACCTGGTATTGTCATTATAGGAGAATTCAATTCGGTAACAACTTCTTTTATTTGATTGTCTAATATTTTAATTTCATCCTGAACAGACTCAATCAGTCTGATTGTCTGCTGTAGCTCAAAAGATAATGATCTATTACTGGTTCCAATTGAATCTTTAGCATAAGTTTTTAATTCAATGGCTTTATCTTTTGTATATTTACCTTTTGAAGCTTTATTTAGAAGATTAGTAAGCTTCGTTAAATGACATGACTCTATATCCTTCGGGCTCGGCAACTCCTTTAGGAGAGCATAAGATGAACTTTGATGAATAGACCACAGCAATTTAGGCAGTTCAGGGAAAATTATATCTATTAGCCTGTTTATTGATATTTTAAGCTTTGAACGATAACCGATTAATCTATATCTGTGTCTAGTTAGTGACTTTAATTCTTGAATCTGGTATGATACTGGTATATAGGATTTTGTATCATCAGAAAATAGCATTTTAGCGATAACTAGTGCATCGGTTTTATCCGTTTTAGTTTTCCTAAGGGTTTGTGCCTTACGGAAAAGATTTGTAGCTAAGGGATTAAGAATGGAGAGCTTAAACCCTTTATTATACAAAAAGCTTTGGATGTTAGTGCTATAATGACCTGTTGATTCAAGTCCTATTTTTACGTTAGAAATATCCTTGTCAGGTAGGACGGAAAGGATTGAATTATAAAGTAATTCAAAGCCCTTAAGCGTATTGGATATACGTAAAGAATCATTAAGAATAACACCATCCGAATCAATAATACAACAATCATGCTTTTCTTTAGCAACATCAATGCCAATGTAAATCATAAGAACAACTCCTTTTTAATTTATCCGCTATGTTCCACAAATCTTATACTAAATGTAACCTTGCTATATATAAAACGTCATGCGTTATCTAACTAATTAACAAATAAGCATAAGACAGTGGTTAGATCCTCAATTAAAATAGTCTAAGCTATAGGTGATAAAACTAATCCACAGCGTCTTATGATAATTATAGTAAAAAATATTAAAGAAAGGAAAAGTATAATGAAAATCTGTTTTTTACTATGTTTTCATTATACAAGGTGATTTGATCTATATGTATTTAACTAAATTTACTGACTATTCATTTAGAGTTCTAATTCATTTAGCTAAGGATAAAGATAAAGTTTTTATATTCGATGATTTATCTAAAGAATTGAAAATATCAGAACATCATTTAAGAAGAATAATATGGACATTAGCTAAAACAGATTTACTTATATCAATGAAAGGTAGAGTAGGCGGTATAAAATTAGGATTAGATCCGAGAGATATAAATTTAGGAGAAGTACTTAAGATAACAGAAAGTAATTTGAATATAGCTGAATGTTTTAATAAAGATAATTGCTGTCCATACATAAATACTAACTGTAAACTTAAAGGAATAATGCAAGTAGCATTAGATGAATTTACAGATGAGTTTTCTAAATTTACATTAGCTAATTTGTTATAGTTATATAAAGAAGGTGGTCTTATGTATAAGTGGAAACCAAAAGATCTAAATAATCCTTTCAAAATGAGAAAAGGTGAAAGAGTAGTAGACTTAGAAAAGTATGTTGGATTATTAAAGAAAAATAATATTCCCTTTACTGATGAACAATATGAAGCAGCAGTTAAAGAAAATTAAAAGTGAAGATTCTTATAGAGAATAAAAAAAAGGTACTATTTCGCAACTAAGATTACGAAATAGTACCTTTTTTAAATTTTGTTTATAAATAGTAAACAATTAACTACTGTTTTTCTATTATAACATAGTTTATAAATGGCTTGAATTCGTTAATTTTTATTTCTTCATTAAAATTCCTTTTAGCGAAATAAAATTAAAAGTTCATATTAATTTTTTATATTCTATAGTATTAGAAATAGAAATTAATATTATTGGAGGAGAAACCACAATAAAAGATAGGAATAATTCATAATCTAATATAAACACGAGAAAACTTGTAGAAATTAATATGTTTATTATTGAGAAAAAATTAATTATTTTATATGAATTACCTCTATCATAAAATAAGTTTCTAAATAAATAAATAATAATTAGTATTAAAGAAAGTATAGAGTATATAGTATAAAATATATTATAAGTTTTAATATATTTTAAGCCTAATCCATGATCAATTTTAGTTAAGAAACCAATAATATTTAGAGTTAAAAGAAATAAAACACCTAATAAACCTATAAATTTATAGAACTTCATAAAAGAATACTCCTTGATATAATATTTTAAAAATATTATATCAAGGAGTAAATTTGAATTTTTTAAAAATAGCTTAATTTTTATTTAAATCTATAATTTTAATATTTAGAACATAATCCAATAAGCATTATCATCATCAGCAGGACATGGATAAGCGAAAGAGCCACTTTCTATATATCCAGTATCAGAACGTAATTTATCTATTAACTGTTCTTCTTCTTGATCATACCCTAATCTAAATGTCATATATGAATATTCTGTTTTATTTACAACAGCATGAACAATTCCACCAACAACCTCTTTCCATTTATATGCAAAGCTTTCAGTGTTATTTGTAGCTGTATTACATGAATAAAAAACAGATACAGTATCAATGAAAGAGTTAGAGTTTATAGATGATAAATCAGCTATATTTATTTCATAATCTTTAGCAAAATCAAGTTTACCTGGATAGCCATGACCAAATAATGTGAATTCTTTAATTTTAATAGTTCTATTAGTTTCTCCTAAAATATCTCCAGTATTTATATAGTTAAATAGTTCTTCTTTTGAGGCTACTAATACAATATTAATACCAAGTTTATTAGCTGAGCTTTTAAATTTGTCTAAATCTGAATCAGAATAAGAATTTTTTTCTATTATCCAAGTTATTTTAGAATTATTATAATAGGTTGTTTTACTATCAATATATTCTTTTAATTTTTTTAGTGCTGGTTCAATAAAATTAAATTTATATCTTGGATTAACAATAGGAATATTTTCTTCTTTTCCTGATAAAACAAGACATTCAAAACTTGTTGGTTCTTCAACTGGATTTATAGAAGTAGAACCTATATCCTTACCAGAAGAAATATTATTATCTATTTCTATTAATCCATCACCTTCACCAAGACTTATTGTTGAAATTTGATCAAATGCCCAGTCTTTAGGCAAAGAATATCCTAAGTTTCCACTAAAGCCAGTAGACATATCACAAACAAAACTACTGCAAGAATATCCAGAATTATTTACACGTGTACACGCATTTCTTGGAGCATATATACCTACTTTATAAGGACTTCCTATTTTTTGAAATTCTTCATTTATACCTTGGAAGTAAGGAATTATGCGACTTGTAACCTCATCATTTAGAACATCAAAATCAACACCAAAGTATATAATTGTATTTTCCTTAAATCCTAATTCTTTAGCTACTTTTGTAGATATTCTTGCGTCTTCAATACCTTGATACTTATTAAAGTATAGTAATTCAAAACCACCAGTTTCAAATATAGGGAATACACTTAATCCAGCATTTATTATTATAGATAATTCATCATTTGATAGTGCATATTTACCAGTAAGATATCTACCTACAATACTATAGCCATTTTCTTTTAAAGTATTAGCTTTTTCAGTAGTTAAAGTAGTAGAGCAATCACATGCAATACCTTTTCTTGTATCATCACCAGTACTTATTAAAAGAGAAGACCAAGTTTGAAGACCAGCATTTCCGCTTTGATCTAAACAAGTGAATTCTTGGAATTTAAGAACAGCAGCTTGAGTACCTTCTCCATAATATCCAGTAAATCCAGTTGGGTCAAATTCCTTACCGTTACAGTATAAAGAATATTGTAAAAGTGTAACAAATTTATTTTCTGTTCCTAAAGTTAAATAAGGAATATTTTCTTTTGTAGCAGGACCAAAGTATCCTGTAGGCTCACTAATACCTTCTTCGATTTGAAGAGCATAAACCAATGCTTGATTAGTTTTTCTTCCGTATAATCCATCACAAGGTATTAATCCTAAATCATTTTTAAAATATGAGTTTGATATATAGTCTCTATTAAGGGGTAGCGTCCGGAAAATGCGGATTTACAACGTTAAGAGCATTTTCCCCGCTTATACCAAGGGTTTACAGTCTTTTGTAAGTATTTGTAACTTACTCTATTTTTTCTTCGGAAAGCCTTCTATAAAGTGATGATTTCGATATATTAGTTATTTGACAAATTTGTTTAACTGTCATATTACCTTCATGATATAACTTAATTGCAAAATTCATTCCTTCATGATTCTTATTATATTTTTTTAATCGGCCTTTATATTTACCTTGAGATTTTGCAATTTCTATTCCTTCTTTTTGTCTCATTTTTATAAGATCTCTTTCTAGTTGATTAACTCCAGCCATTACAGTTATTAAAAAATCACTATATGGATTACTTTCAGATAAATCAATCCAGGTATCTTTAAGTGATTTTAAATTTGCACCTTTACTCTTAATTTTTTCTATCAGCAAAAATAAATCCTTAGTACTTCTTGTGATTCTAGTTAAATCAGTTACATAAATTGTATCTCCAGCTTTTAAATTATTAATCATTTCATTTAGTTTTTCCCTATTAATTGTTGCTCCTGAAACTTTTTCTTTATAAATAAAATCCATTCCAATTTCATTTAATTGTCTAATTTGTCTTTCTTCATTTTGATCTTGAGAACTTACTCTTACATAGCCTAATTTCATTATTTTTTCACTCCTATTCTGAAATAAGTCTTATGGGACTTGACAAAAGTAGATTTTATCATGTTTATTATAAAGTATCAATAGGGTATACTCTACTGATACTTTATAATGTTTTTATAGGTTATTGTACTGGGGGGAGAAGTTAATGTCTAACTTAATACGTGGAAGGGAATTATTTACTAAAGATCAAAGAAATTCATTTATGAAAATACCAGAAGATGAATTTTCTATTGGATCTTACTATACATTTTCAAAAGAAGATTTAGAAATAATTATGAAACATAGAAAAGAAGAAAATCAATTAGGGTTTGCAATACAGTTAGCATTGTTACGTTATCCTGGTTGGTCATATACTAGCTTTAAATATATACCTGAAAATGTAATTAAGTATATTGCAAAACAAGTAAGAACAGTACCAAAAGCATTGAAGTATTATGCTAAAAGAGAAAATACTATTTGGAATCATATACAGGAAATTAGAAATCATTATGGATTGAAATTATTCAACTCTGATATATATGAAAAAACAAAAGTATATCTGTTTAATATTGCAACTCAAAATAATGATACATTATTTTTAATGAATAAAGTTATAGATTACTTAAGAAAACAAAAAATTATATTGCCTGCAATAACAACACTTGAAAATCTTGTATGGGAAGCAAAAAATGAATCAGAAAAGTTTATTATAAATATAATAATAAATTCTCTAAATCCAATTCAAAGAAACAAATTAGATAATATAGTGTTTTTACACTCAGATAAGGTAAAAAGTAAAACTATTTTAGGTTGGTTAAAGGATCCAATAGGCTCACCATCTCCTGATAATTTTTTAAAAGTTATTGAAAAGTTAGAATATATAAGGTCATTAAAGTTAGAGAATGTGCAACTAACTAAAATACACCAAAACAAAATTAATCAAATTTATAGTCTTAGTCAAAAATATGAACCATATGCCTTTAGAGAATTCAATGTTGATAAAAGACATATGTTGCTTTCTGTATTTTTATTAAATTTAGCTAAGGATTTAACAGATAAAGCATTTGAAATTCATGATAGATTGATAATTAATCTAATGGCCAAAGGGCGAAAAGCTCAAGAAGAAATTCAAAAACAAAATGGTAAAAAAATAAACGAAAAAATAATTCAATTCACTAGTATTGGTAAAGCTTTAATAAAAGCTAAAGAAAATAACCTTGATCCATATAAAGTTATCGAGGAAATAATGGACTGGTCAACACTTGTAAAATCAATTGAAGAAGCCAAAACACTTACTAGACCGGAAGATTATGACTATTTAGATTTATTACATAGACGTTATTCATTTTTAAGAAGATATACTCCAAAATTATTAAAAGTATTAGAGTTTAAATCTACAAAATCAAATGAACCAATACTAGAATCAATTGAAATAATAAAATCTTTGAATGAAAGTGGAAAACGTAAGGTTCCGGATAATTCTCCAGTAGATTTTATATCTAAACGTTGGAAAAATCATATTTTTGAGAGTGATGGATCTATAAATAGACACTATTATGAAATGGCTGTATTGACTGAGCTAAGGGATCGTGTTAAAGCTGGAGATATATCTATATCAGGTAGTAAACAGTATAAAGATTTTGAGGATTATTTGTTGTCAAAAAATGAATGGATTATCTCAAAAGAAAATAATAAATTATCTGTAAGTCTCTCTTTTGATGAATATATACAAGATAGACTGAATAACCTTAATGAAAGACTTAGATGGCTATCTAAAAACATGAAAAATATTAGTACTATTTCTATTGATAACTGTAAAATTTCAATATCTAGGTTAGAAAATATTACTCCTAAAGCAGCTAAAGAACTTAGTTTTAGTCTATATAAGCTTTTACCTAAAATTAAGCTTACTGATTTACTTATGGATATTGCACGAATAACTGGATTTCATAAAGAATTTATTCATTCATCTACTAATAAAAAGCCTAATACAGAAGATACTATTTTAATTATGGCTGCTTTATTAGGAATGGGAACAAATATTGGATTAAGTAAAATGGCTGATGCAACTCCAGGAATTACTTATAAACAGTTATCTAGTGTTTCTCAATGGCGTATGTATGATGATGCTATGTTTAGAGCACAAACGGTCTTAGTAAATTATCACAATAAATTAACACTTGCTAAATATTGGGGGGAAGGAAATACTTCATCTTCAGATGGAATGAGACTTCAGCTTGGAGTATCTTCACTACATGCAGATTCTAATCCTCATTATGGAATCGGAAAAGGAACGACAATATACAGATTTACTAGTGATCAATTTTCTTCTTATTACTCAAAAATTATAAATACTAATTCTAGAGATGCTACTCATGTTTTAGATGGATTATTAAATAATGATACTGATTTAAATATAGAAGAACATTATACAGACACAGCTGGATATACAGATCAAGTATTTGCCTTGACCTATTTACTAGGATTTAGATTTGCACCAAGAATTAGAGATTTGTCTGATGTTAAACTATTTGCTTTAAGTAATAGTGATAAATTTTCAAATTTAGATGGAATTTTAAAAGGAAAAATTAATGAAAAAATTATTAAAGATAATTATGATGAAGTATTAAGACTAGCTAGTTCAATAAAGGAAGGTACAGTTACATCATCTTTGATAATTAGCAAATTAGCTTCTTATTCTAGACAAAACAGCTTAGCTGCTGCATTAAGAGAAATGGGTAAAATAGAAAAAACTATATTTATTTTAGACTATATTTCAAGTGAAGAATTGAGAAGAAAAATTCAAAAGGGGTTAAACAAAGGAGAAGCAATGAATGGACTTGCTAGAGCAATATTCTTTGGTAAACAAGGAGAATTAAGAGAACGAACTATGCAAAGTCAACTTCAAAAAGCAAGTGCATTAAATTTAATAATAAATGCTATTAATATTTGGAACACATTATATTTAGAAAAAGCAATAAATTATAAAGAATCTATTGGTGAATATATTGATTGTAATTTAATTTCTCATATCTCGCCTTTGGGTTGGGAACACATAAATATGTTAGGGGAATATACTTTTAATTTAAATGAACTAGAATCTACAGAACTACATAGACCTTTGAATATCTAAAAAGTCCGCAAACCCTTAGTATCAGCGGGGAAAATGCTCTTAACGTTGTAAATCCGCATTTTCCGGACGATACCCCATTATGAAGAAGACTATGAAGAGCCTGATATAATAATTGATGTAAAAGATGAATTAACTATGTTTTCAGGAATTAATAAAGTAGGGTATGCTAAAATATACAAAAGACTTGAAGATGGTAACTATGAATTATTTTAAAAGTTATGATATGGAGGTGATTGGATCTATATGTATTTGACTAAATTTACTGACTATTCATTTAGAGTTCTAATTTATTTAGCTAAGGATAAAAATAAAGTTTTTATAGTAGAGGATTTATCTAAAGAATTGAAAATATCAGAACATCATTTAAAAAAATAATACATAAATTAGCTAAAACGGAAGTTAGTTTTTCAATCAACGATTTATATAGAATATTATCAAGTTTAGTAATAACTCTAATTAGGAATTGTTTTGCTAGAACTAGCAGAGGTATAATTATTAATATAATTTATTTAGGAGGTAGTCATGTACATTTTATATTCGGCATTTATAATTTTTATTTTTATAAGTGTTATTATTTTAGTTGTTAATTTAATTAAACTTTTAAAATATAAAGTTAATTATTATAAAAGAGTGAGTCAATGTGATGAGTGTAATAGAAAAATTGATGAAATATTATTATATTTAAAAAAAGATAATATGTAGCTAAAAAGGGTTATGTCTTGTTTAAGATATAACCTTTTTTATTTTTAGGGGATTTTGATCTGACCCATATTCAATTATAAGACGATCCTCAATTCTAAGGTGTTTTCCTTTGTATAATTTATAATTTGACATAATTAATCCTCCTAATATGCTAAGGACAAATATCAAATTAATTATATCAGACACTTTGCAAAACTAACTTCTGTTTAAGTAAAAAAACGGAAATTACTTTTTCAATTCACATAATTCTGAATTATTAAAATTTTCTTAAAATATTGATATATTTCCATGTTTCGACAAAATATGGAAATATATCTTGATATACTTTTAACAATGATTATTACATTACTAAACATAATCAAATAAAGAAAATATTATTAATTTTTTTGAAAGGAGCTGATTAAAAATGTTTAATCCTAAGTATTTAGAAGTTCAAGGCGATTGGTGTAGTGCATGTTCTTCATGTAATACTTGTATGGCTTGTGCAACTTGTGCTGTTTGTTTAGCTGACGGGCCAATTCCAGATGCTGAAGTAGGTGCAGTAGGTGCAGCTGTTGAAGTAGGAAATGTTGCAGGCGTTGCTGCATGGTAAAAATATAACAGAAACTTTTAAATTCAACCTATTAAACTACAAGAAAAAAAGAAGGTATACTATATGCCTTCTTTAAAATTTAAATCTTTCTACTATGTACTATTAAATTCAATTTATTTTATAGATTCTATATAAATGTGTTAATAATGTAAATTACTTAATTTTACATATATCACTTATTAATGAGGTGTTCTATATTATGGAAATAAAAAATTATAATGAATATATAAATAAAAATAAAGATTTTTACTTTGAGATTAAAGACAAATTTCCTGTAGTTAAGGACGGGGTTTATATACATCAGATGCCTGATTTAAATTATATTCATGGAAAGAATACAAAAGAGAAAACTCGGTTTGTTTTTGAAACAAGAACAATGACCACTATTAATTCTGATGGATTAATATTATTAGAATTATGTGATGGAAGAAAAACAACAAACGAAATTATAGATAATATTTGTGAAATCTACAACTGTATTCCCAAAAATGCAGCACAATTTATTATAGATTTTTTATATACATCCACTAGACTTTTTAATTATATAAAATTTATTGAAGATAAATTAGATAAAGCTATATGTATAGAAAAAACAGGTTCAAAGTATCATGTAATACCCCAACATTATGCTTTAGAATTAACATCTAGATGTAATCTGAAATGTAAACATTGTTATAGGTCATGTACGTCTAACATAGAAGAAAAAGAAATTTCTTATGAAGTTGTTATGAAATTATTGAAAGAAATGTATTCAGTTGGAGCAAGATATATTGAAATAACTGGAGGAGAAGCATTTTTACATCCTAATATAAAAGAAATCCTTACATATGTTTGTGAAAATTATAATTTTGTTGCTATTCTTACTAATGGTACTTTATTAACTTCAGAAATGATAGATTATCTTGATATGTATAAAGATAAAATAATTTGGAGTATAAGCTTGGATAGTTATAGAGAAGATTTTCATGATGAATTTAGAGGATTAAGAGGAGCATATAAAAAGACAGTATCAGCTATAAAGCAACTTGCTAAACGTGGACATACTGTTAGAGTTGCAATGAGTATTACAGATGGAAACTTATATGATATAGAGAAAACGATAAATTTAGTTCGTAATAAATTAAATGGAACATTCTTTGGCTATAGCTATGTTATGCCTTATGGACGAGGTAAAGATATAGAAGCAGTTATTTCAGAAGAAGAAAAATCTAGAAGAGTAGCAGAAATAGATAAATATACGGATAGAGAGGAACTAAGGGGATATATAAATAAAATAGATAAAGAAAAAGTTAAATCTATGAAAGATGATATGATTAATTGTGGTGCAGGTTGGAGAACAGTTGCAATAGGCCCTGATGGTACAGTAAGACCTTGTATAATTATGGAGGAAAATATTGTAAATATAGGGAATGTTAATGAAGATTCTATTGTTAATATAATGAATCAAGAATTAGTGAATAAATTACATTCACTCCCTTGGCCAGTAGATGGCGAATGTACTTCTTGCCCAAATGAATTATTTTGTAAGTGGTGTTCATATAGAGCATTTACAATAAATAAAGAACGTATTAACCAAGGATTAGGGTTATGTAGATGGGCAAATAAAAATAATTTAAATGAAGTTATTGATTTTAATAGTATAGACGAAGATAAATTTAATATGTGTTTAACAGCATGCTCTATGTGTGAGTGTGAATGAAACTTGTAATTTAAATTTCATTCACAATATCAATTAAGAGATAAAACTTAATAATTATAGTAATTCATTAAGTTTTATTTCTTAATAAGCACAATAATAATTATATGGAGTATATAAGAAATGAAAAACTATAAATATTATATCAAGAATATGTATAAATATTTTTATATTTCTCAACAAATTTTAGTAATTACATTAATTCTATTAACTACTGGATTAGGAATGCTTGTTCCAATTATTGTAAAACTAATTATTGATGATGTTTTTACCAAACAAAATTATGATAAAATAACCTTTTATGGTATATCATTACTGATTGTTATTTTGACATTGAGTATAATAGAATTTTTTCAGAATTTTTTTATAAGCAAATTAGGTGAAAATATATCTAAAAAAATAAGAAATGATGTATATGAAAAGGTATTAGAGTTAGATCCACAAACTTTAAGAATGTACAACTCATCCAATATTATATCTTTATTCAATAATGATATTGCTCAAATAAATTCTTTAATAGTATCATTTACTACCAGATTCATAGTACAAATAATAACACTAATAGTTATTTTTATAGTTTTATTGTTAATAGATGTTAAATTAACTTTACTTTCTATTTTTACAATACCAGTATACTTTTTATTTTTTTCTATATTAAAATTAAAATTGAGGAATTATGCTAAAAATAGGCAGGAGTTATTTGTTAATCTTAATAAAAACCTCCAGGAAGATATTCAAGGAATAGAGGTTATTCAATCATTAAAAGCTGTTTTATCAAGGACAATTAAATTTAGAAATTTATTGGAAGATATGTATGATAACAATATCAAATTATATAAAGTTAGCTCAGCTTTAGGAGAAATAGCATCTCTTGTAGCAGGTTTAGCTGATGTTGTTGTATTTTGGGCTGGAACGTTACTAATAAAAAATAATCAAATTACGGTAGGAAGTATATTTGCATTCTCTGTATACATAGGACGTCTTTATGCTCCAATTACATCCTTAATATCTGTAAATCAAATATTTCAAACAGCACTACCATCTTTAAAAAGAGTATTTAACTTTTTAGAAAAGAAATCTTTAGTAAGTGAAGATGAAGATGCTATTGAGATAAACAATAATATAAAGAAAATTTCCCTTAAAAATATTACTCTTAATTATGGAAAAGATTTAAATTCTGTTGATAATGTAAATATGGATTTTGAATCTGGCAAGGTTATTGGAATTGTAGGTGAAAGTGGCTCTGGAAAAAGTTCCATAAGTAGATTATTATTACGATTTATAGAGCCAACATCTGGAGATATATTTATTAACAATACACATTATAGAAAGTACATTATAGATTCAATTAGGGATCATATTGGAATAGTTCCCCAAAATACTATTCTTTTTTCTGGAACTATTAAAGATAATATACAATTTGAAATGAATAATGTTGAATATTATAAAATAATTGAATCTATTAATTCGGCATCTGTAACTTTTATAAATGATCTATCTGATGGAATGGATACTAAAATTGGAGAGGGTGGTTTTAATATAAGTGGAGGCGAAAAACAAAGGATTACAATAGCAAGAACTATTATTAGAGACTATGATGTATTAATTTTAGATGAAGCTACTTCTTCTGTAGATAATAGTACTCGAAAAAAAATAATTGACAATTTATTAGAAGAATATAAAAAAAAAATTATAATAATTATTACTCATAAATTAGAAGATGTAAAAAATGCTGATTTACTATATGTAATGAATAGAGGAAAGGTTGTAGGGAGAGGTACCCATGAATATCTACTGAAAAAAAATTCTTATTATCAAGACCTATATAATATTCAAAATAATTAATTATTAATATTTAAATGAAAGGAGTTTAATTCGAATTATGGATGTATTTACTCATAGAGATTGGCCATTTTATAAACTAGATGTTGAAAAATCGTGGGGATTTATAGATATTGATAATTTGAATAAAATTAAAATTGCTTTTCTTGATACAGGTTGCAATATTGAACATCCTTATTTAAAAAAATTGAATATTACATGCATTAATTCATTAGGTAATATTGTGAAGGGAGATATGTTGGGACATGGTACTTTTTTTTCAGGAATATTAGGTCAATATATTAACATTAATGGTAAAGCTAATCCTAATATTATTTCAATACAACTAGGCAATAATGGACAAATTTCTATTGAAGACATATGTAATGGAATTAATAAAGCAATAGATCTTAATGTTGATGTTTTAAACATAAGTGCATGTAATTTAAGCTATAATCCTAAAATAGCTAAACTAATAGCTAATGCTATAAGAAAAAGAATAATTGTTATTTCTCCTAGTGGAAATAACTTAATAGAAGAGTTTACTTATCCAGCATCATTGGATACAGTAATTTCCTGTGCCTCCATTAATTCGAATCTCACACTAGCCAATCACTCTAATTTTAATGAGTTAATAAATGTATGTGCGCCTGGAGAAAATTTAACTGGACCAATGGATAGATTACATTCTAATAAATTAAATTTAAATATAGACTCAAATGGATTAACTAAAACTTCTGGTACATCTTTTGCTGCAGCAATTGTTACAGCATTAGCGGCTTTAGTTAAATCTAAACATAAAGATATAGATAAAAGTCATTTTGATGTACTATTAAAAAATGCATTGAAACAGGAATGTTATATAAGAACAAGTAATGGAAATTTAATTAGAAAAAAAATTGTTAATTTTTATGAAGTATTAAAATGGATAGTTAAAAATGAAATAGAAGATGAAATTATTCACCAAAAAAATTCTTTATATTGGTATATAACTAACTTTAAAGATTCTAATATAAAAGGTGTATGGAATGCACAAATATATGATGCTTTTGGAAATAAAATCAATAATATTAAAGGTAAAGTAAAAATAACTCTCTATAAATTTAATAAAGAAAAAGATAACGATTTAAAATTAGTTATTGAAGAGTATATAGAAAATGGAAGTATTAACTGGTCATTAAATTATAATATTCCAGGTACATATTACTTAACTATTATTGATGATAAATGTAGAGTTATAAAAGGAATTGCTTTTGGGAACATATACCCTCCACAGCCTAAATTAAAATTTATAAAAAAGGAAGAAAACTATATAAAAGTAGATTTCAACTGTGATTTTAAAAATGAAACATTATATTATAGTTTCAATGAAGATATTATAGATATAGACACAAAAAAAGAATGTGGTAATGGAACTTATATATATAATGGAACCATTAAAGCTCCATTGGACATAAAAAAAATAAATGCAGTTATATTTTCTAATGAATTATTTAGTGATATATGTACTTTTAATATTAGTGACTAATTATATAGTAGTTTATTTAAATAAACAAGGATTTTAAAGGAGATTTAATTTATGGATATATCTATTAATAATCAAAAACTATACACGTTAAATTTGACAATAACAGAAAAATGCAATTTAAAGTGTCTTCATTGTGGAGCAGATAATAATTGTAACTCTATAAAAAAATCAAAAAATTGGATTGAACTATCTGCAAAAGAATATTTTAAAGTTTTGGATGAAGCTAAAAAAATTGGATGTAGACATATAATAATATCAGGAGGAGAACCTTTTTTAAATGATGATATATGGAGTATATTAGAAAAGATAAATAAATTGAATATGTCTTGTGCAATATTAACTAATGGAACACTAATTAACAAAAGTGTTGCTAAAAAACTTAGTACTTTTCCTAATATTTCGTATGTAAGGATATCATTAGACTATAAGGATAACAATCTTATGGAAAAGTTTCGTGGTATTAAAAATTTAGTTAATAAAGTTTTTGAAGCTGTAAAAGTTTTAAATGATTTTAATGTTAAATCAGCAATAGGTATGACAATAATGCCAGATAATATAGATCATATTAAGCCAATTGCTGAAATGGCAAAAGAAGCTGGAGTTAGTTTTTTTAGAGCAATACCAATTATGCCTATTGGACGAGCTAAAAATACTGTAATAGATACTGATTTCTATTCTAAAGCTTTAATTGCTATGCTTAAATTAGCCGAGGAACATCAAAATTATTATTTAGGAACTACCTTCTTACCTAAAAATTTAAAAGATGCTTCATATGAATTTATTATTCAATGTCCAGGAGGAGAAAAGAGCATTTATTTATCTGCATATGGGCACCTTAGCAGGTGTCCACTAACCCCAGTAGATTTTTCTAAGTCTACAATAAGGGAAGAATCATTTATAAATTTGTTGAAATCACAAGTTGAAAAAAAGAATATTGAAAAGGACATTATTATTAATGATAAAAATCATTCTTGTGGAAATTGCAAACAAAAAAACAAATGTTATGGAGGATGTTTAGCAGAATGTGATGCTCGTTTTAATCAAATTAAGCCTATTCAACCTATTTGCATTAAGGAAGTATGGGAAAAAGCTTTGAGTCAAATGGATAACACCCCAAGGTTAAGAAAAACTATAAACAATTTACTTATATTGAACTCAACTATAAAATCTTCAGGAACAGATTTTTGCTATAGATCATTACCAATATGGTGGATAGCTTATCCCAAAAATTTAGATGTATATACTCAATAATTATAAAAATATAAATTACAAGTATCGAATCTATTAAGCTGATATGAAAAATAGCTTAATTTTTCATATAATTGCTCGCTCTTTGAAAATTAAATAAGTTTTAATATTTTATTGCATGTCAAACAAGATAGCAATAAAATTGAATTTTACAGGTTAAATAAATGTATTAAGTTTAATTAAGCAGCTGAAAACACAAAATTTTTAGTAAGGCTATAGCTAGCAAAGTCGGCAACTTCTGCTGGAATACAGTTGTATAACGCCCTACGTGGTCTAATAAAGTTTAGTGAAAGATAAATAAGTAAATTAGGTTATTCGACTTTTTAAAAGAGTTAAAACCTTTTTTAGCTTTATAACAAGCCTTAAAAGCCTTATTGAATGATTCAATAGACATAGGTACTACAGAAACAGGTTTGGTATTAGGCAATACCGTATAGATAGCTTCGTTATAAGAAGGCAATCTATCAGTTATAAAGTAAGTTGGTTTACCATAATTTTTAGCTTCATTTATTAATCTAACTTGCTATAGCAACATGGGATACTTTAATCCCAGGGATAATCATTAAAAATTGAGAAATAGCCGTTGTTGATGAATTATTTGAAAAATATAATGTTAATGCAGTTAATATTACATGTAGTGGAAAACGTATTCCTTTCATAGAAAGGGAACCGGTAATTAATTCACTGGATACCATATCAATATTTGTAGTATTATGTTTAACTATTATGTGATTACACTTCTTATTATTCCATTTGTAATGATTGTAATATTTATATGAGTGCTATAAGTAGGATTCCTTTACCATATTTATGACATCTAGGATAATTTCTTTTAGGCAATCCTTCAGCATCGCCAAGTGTGAACTGGCGCTTACATTGTTTACATTGATATTTTTGTTTACCCTGCTTATTCAAACCAAATTTATATAGTTTATCATAATGACGGAGTGGGCATTTTATATTAGTCTTATTCATTGTTCTTCTCTACTTTTCTAAAGGGATATTATTTACTTTAGCAAACCTATTGTATTTCCTTGGGATGAGAAGAACAATGTTCATATAACTTAACAGATCGCAAATATCTTTTGGAGGGAATGTATATGGATAGTGTATTAGAAGTTAAAGATTTAAGAAAAGAATATAAAGAATTTACTCTTGATAATATAAGTTTTAATATTGCAAAAGGCTCTATAATGGGATTCATAGGTCAAAATGGAGCTGGAAAGAGTACTACAATTAAACTCATTATGAATGTAATTAATAAAACCTCAGGTGAAATAAAGATTTTAGGAGTAGATAATAATGAAGAAGTAAAAAAAGTAAAAAATAAAGTCGGATTTGTTTATGATGAAAATTATTATTATGAAGATTTAACATTAATTGATATGAAAAGAATAGTGTCTATGTTCTATAAAGAATGGGATAATAATATTTTTAATAAGTATTTAAAAATTTTTAATCTAAATCCTCAAAAAAAGATTAAAGAATTATCTAAAGGTATGAAAATGAAATATGGATTAGCACTTGCTCTTTCTCATAATGCAGAACTAATTATTATGGATGAGCCAACATCTGGTTTAGATCCAGTATTTAGAGATGAGCTACTTGAAATTTTAAGTTATTTAAGATTAGAAAAGAAAATAAGTATTTTCTTTTCTACACATATAACTACTGATATAGAAAAAATAGCAGATAGTATTACTTTTATAGATAAAGGAAAGCTTATATTTTCATTACCTAAAGATGAAATATTTAGAAGATATGCATTAGTAGGAGGTAAGTCAGAACTTCTTAATGCTGATTCAGAAAAGTTATTTTTGGGAATTAAAAAAAATATCTTAGGTTTTGAAGCTCTTACAAATAATATTTTAAAAGTAAAAGAACTTATGGGAAACAGTTTAGAGATTAGAAAGCCTTCTTTAGAAGAAATTATGCTCTATACTATACGGGAGGAAATTTAGAATGTTAAAACTCATTTTAAAGGATTTTCTTATTCAAAAAAATTTTTTTATTAAATATGTATTACTATTCGCTATTATTTCTATCTTTGCGACCATAGATTTAGAATATAAAAATGCTAGTTTAATAGTAGGTTCTGTAAGTATAGCGTATATACTTATTACAACTGCTTTTGCTATTGATGACAAATCTAAAGGCCAAGTTATAATAAATAGCTTACCAATTAGCAAAGTAGAAATTGTTATATCAAAATATATTTCTATATTTATTTTTTCTATTGTTGGTATGATAACTATGATTTTAGTATCAATTCCATTTAAATTATTAAACTCTTCAATACTTAATAATAGTTTGCATTTATATGACATTAAAATAATTATTATATATACAGTAGTGTTTTTCTCCATTAACTATCCTATTTATTTTAAAATAGGATATGTAAATGCTTCTAAATTTAATATATTTATGTATTTGGGTGGATTTTTTGCTAGCTATATCTTTGTTAAAAATTCTAATATCCAACCTTTAAAATCTATAATATATTTTTTTAAAAATACTAATGAAATAATATTAAATATTATTATTATCCTATTACTTTCAATAATATGTATAAGTTCTATTATATTATCTATAAAATTTTATATTAAAAGGGATTTATAAATAAAATTAGAGGAGTTAAATTATGTTTGCCTTAGTATTTAAAGATTTAATTATTCATAAATCATTTACTTTTGTATCTTTTATTTATGGAATGTTTATAACTATAATTTCTTCATATATTAAAGGATTTTCTGATTTTGGATATATTTTAAGTATTATTCTTATTACAATCCTTTCAGTAAATATGACTAATTATTATGATGATAAAAATAATACTGAAATAATTTTAAGTAGTCTACCTATACAGAAAAGTGAAATTGTAATAGGAAAGTATTTATCACTACTTACTTTTTTCATTGTAAATACAGTTATACTTTTAGTATGTTTACTATGTCATAATATATTTTTTTTTAATGATAGAATTACATTAATTAAATTAAAAGATGTTTTATATTCTTTATATATAGTAATTTCTATATATTCAATATACTATCCATTATTATTTAAATTAGGATATTTAAAAATGAAAATTATTAATTTTACTTTATATATTTTATTCCTCATTATTCCAAGGATAATTACGAAATTAATATTAAAAATATACATGTATAATTCTGTAACTTTAATTCTTAAAAAGTTAGTTCCTATAATTAAGGTTTTAGTTAGTAATTATATTTTTATTTCTTTAATTTTCTTTTTAATTATGATAACTTCAATAATGATTTCAATAAAAGTATATTATAAAAGAGAGTTCTATTAATTTTTTTAGTTAGGAGGTATAGAATGTTACATCATTTGTTGATTTATTTTGCTCTATTTATAATTATATATTCATTTTGTAAGAAGTTAAAATTCAAAAAAATAATAACAATACTATTATTTTTATTATTTTTTACATTTATATTTGTAATTGAATCAAATATTTTAAATATTAGTTATAATATACAGCAAATTTTATTTGGATTTTTAGGTATTATTATAGGTGTTTTTCTATTGATAAATCTATACATTCGTAAAAGAAATAAAATATCTAAGAAAGATTAATATCACAATTTTAAAATAAATGTTAAAATTGTACTATTATAGTATGATATATCAAGTATAAATTTAGGAGGAAGTTTAGATGAAAAAATTTGAATATAAAGTAGAACAGATACAAATTGAAGTAAAGAGTTTATTTAAAGTAGATAAGGGTTTATATAATCAGGAGATTGTTAAAAAGTTAAATACCTTTGGAAAAGATGGTTGGGAATTAGCTGCTGTAGATGGTATCTGGATATATTTAAAAAGGGAACTAGAGTAGTATATTTAAGTAATAAGGTAAAATTTCAATTTAAATCAATCAAAAGAGCTATAGTCTGTGGGAGAAAAGCTATTAGAAATTTCAAAAATATAGAGAATAAAAAAGGTACTATTTCGTAACTAGCATTACGAAATAGTACCTTTTTCAAATTTTGTTTAGAAATAGTAAACAATTAACTGATATTTTTCTATTATAACATAGTTTATAAATGGCTTGAATTCGTTAATTTTTATTTCT
>ENA-ORMS01000640-ORMS01000640.1-human-gut-metagenome-genome-assembly--contig:-NODE-640-length-33499-cov-6.223000_pt1 | contig 33499 bp, 36 predicted proteins | sample MGYA00242104_ERZ508997 | MGnify/ENA primary metagenome ERZ508997 (study PRJEB26280, sample SAMEA2338704) | human gut metagenome | biome: human gut; feature: human-associated habitat; material: faeces... | reverse complement strand
GAAACAGCGTCTATTTTCACATTCAATCCCTTGAAAACAGACGCCATCCTTAGCTATTAAGTATATCGGCAAATATTCAATTATCTTTACCTATCGGAATGAAAACCTGTCTGAATGGGAACAAAACCATTACTGTACTACACTTCCTCATCTACCTTCTTCGATACAAGCTCCGATAAAGCATTGTTATATGTACCATTGCTCTTATAGGTTCCGCTTGTTCGTGCTGCCGCATTGGAAATACTGTTTGCTTTCATGGATACCTTGTCAGCAAACGAATTATGTCCGGTAAAAAGTGTTTTGAATGAACTAATATCTGCCTTTTTAAGTGCTTCCTCATCCAGTTCCAACTTATTACCCTTGCCTACGGTAATACCGATTTTTGAAAGCATATTCTCATTAGACTCAGTAATTCCTGTCATCCACACAGCATTTCTTAATACATCTTTTGAATTGGAATCACCTGCCTGTTCCACAACATCATTGTAATCTTCTACAAATGATTTCACAGCCTTTGTGATAGCTTCCCAATCATAATCTTCAACCTCGATTTCCTCTCCGGTCTTTTCATCCTTTTTCTTGATTTTCTTCTTTTCCCAGAGTTCATCATTATTTAAAGCATCTGCTGATTTCTTTAGTACATCCGCTCCTGACTTCATAAGTGTAGATTTCTGTACAGTATCCCCGCCGGAAGATGCCTTTTCTGCATCCTGCTTTGCATAATATGCCTTCAGCAATTTTCCATAACTGCCATTTTTGATTGCCGCATAGTCAGAAAGATTAAAAGCACTGCCTGTTGACGGTGTCTGCATACCTCCAAACAGATATGAATAATCTACATTGGTGTTATATTTGCTTGCATAATCACTAAAACTATTTATCTCTGACATAGTAAGCACCTCCTATAAACGCACATCCACATGGGTATATGCAACTGTTTCCGATACAGATACCTCTACCGGCTGTGCTATATCCGTATTAACTGTTTCGGTCTTAACATCAACACCCACATTCTCGGTTTCTTCTGTGCCTGCCACAGTCTTATCCTCTTTTTCACCAGCAACAGCATCCTTCTTATCTGTTTTCTTATCTTTATCATCTGCTTTTTCAGTCTGCTGATCTGCTTTCGCAGCTTCTTCCAATTCCTTATTCGCAGTAGCCAATGTATTCATCTGTGCTGATTCTGCTTGAACAGCCTTCTGCTCTACTTCTGCAAGTTCCTCTTTCTTTGCCTCTACATCATCACCACGAGCTGAATCCAACTTGATTTCAGACTCCAGCACCCCGGCTCTACCTTCCATCTTTGTAGCAACACTGCCCTGTACCTGTGCCTGAGCCATTGCGGAATCAGCAGAAATCATAGCCTTCATACTTGCCTGTGACAGACCTGTACTTTGCTTTCCGGCTTTCGGAGCAGTTTTCTTACTGCCACCAAGCATATCATCCATTGAAGATTTCTTTGCCTGCTGTTCTTTCCTCTGTTCAATCTGATGCTGTCTTAACTGATTATTCAAATCCGTAATCTGCTGTTGTATTTCTTGTCGTTTCTTCATTTTTTCTTCAATGCTCATGTCCTTGTTGGCAGAAAGCTCCTGCAACTGTTTCTGAGCATTAGCAATCTGATTCTGAATATTCTTGCTGACAGAATCTGTTGCCTTCGTCATATTCATTCCACCCACAGGTGTATTTGCCCCATTTAAACCGTTAATTCTCATATCCTATTACCTCCTGTTATCTACATAAGTGAAGCCATTGCAAACATATTCTCTTCTTCCGGTGTTGCTTCTCTATCTTCCACCTGTCCCATCCGGTTCTGTGCCTGAGCCATTAAAGAATTTACTTTTTCCATTTCCGACTCATCGCACCATCCTTTTTCAATGCCTGCTTTTACTTCCTGCATATCGCCTTTTATTTCAGCTATGACCGCCCGTAACTGGCTTGTAGTCTTTGCCGCAGCAATCTTTCTTGCAGTCTTGCCGACATTTACACCAACACTACCACCTATGGTCTCGCTCTCTTTCTCAGCGTCCTCCGCAATTTCCGATTCCTCTGTTTCTTCCGCCTTTGCATCCTCCTCCGACCATTTCACATGAAATCCTTTGAAACGGTCACCAAAATGTTCTTTCAGCTCCTCTTCTGCTTTTTTTCGTTCTTCTAATTTTTCCTGTCGGATTTTTTCTGCATTATCTGCCATATCCTGTAATACCGTACTTTGCTTTATAGGTCTGCTGACTGTCCAGCCTCCCCAATTACCATCTTCATCACAGAACCAGCCCTGACTTATAATTTCCCGCCCATTGGCAAGTTGCTGTTCCCTAAATCTTCTGGAAAAATCATTTAAAAACTTAACATCTTCTTCAAATTGTTTTTTTGTCGCCTCATCCGTTCCTAGCTTACCTAAGAATTTAGGATTCACAACAAAATTAACATCTGATGAATTACCATAGGTCTGTCCGTAACTGACTGTGCCTACAAAAAACTTTGTTCCACTAATTTGCTTTTCCAACCCTTGAATATACTCAAGTCCTGCTGATACAGAATCCGGTATTGTCTTTTCGTAACTTACTCCTTCCTTCTGTACCGCAGTCTGGGAAACAGCATTTTTAGTGTCCTCTGTTTTTGAATCAGTCTTGTAATCATTTTGTACCGGGTACAGGTAATTACTTCCGATTCCCTTTACTGCCATCCGCATCATCCTCCTTGAAATATTGATTAGAAATCCGTTTCTCTATACACAGATACTTCTGCTATTTCCTATTTCGGAATATAAAACTTCATACTAAATAGACTTGTTGTGAAACGACCTTTTTATGTTGTGAACCAAAAATAAAAGACACAATCCATACCCATTCGTACAGAATTGTGTCCCTTATTTCTTATTCAACCATTAACATAACCGTCAATGTAAAGCTATTTTCATCTTGACTTATATCTATGTCTCCATAATATTTCTGAGCCACTTTACGTATATTGGCAAGTCCAAATCCATGACTGCCCTTATCTTTCTTTGTGCTTTCCGGCAATCCGGTTTCATCATCTATTTCTACTCTTTTTCTGATACAGTTCGTCAACTCCAGCATATACGCATTTTTCTTACGATAGGCAGATATGGAAACATAAGGATTCTTACAACCGCTTACCCCTTCAAACGCATTGGTAATGGCATTATTTAATATTACGCTGACATCAAACGCATTGATACCTGTGTCCGTTGGATACATAAACTTACACCTAAAATCAATCCCTTTTTCCTCTGCCTCTTTCTGCTTCTGTGTCAAGATCACATCTGTAACAGGGTTTCCGGTCTTAATTTCCGCCACACTCTCACTCCATGCCGATTTCAGTTCTGCCAGATACTTTTCAATCTCTGTTGTTTCTTTCTTTAAATAAAGATTTTCTAATACCGTGATATGATTGCCCACATCATGCTTTAGTGCTCGAATATCCCCATACAACTTTTCTACTTCGCTGATATGCTGTTTTGTGTTCTCTATCTGCTCTGCCAATAGCAAATTCATATTTTCCTCTCGCTGTTTTTCCTTTATCCTCTGATATATAATAACTGCGATGAGTATAGCTGCAAAAGAAACAATCTGATATATCACCCGTAAAAAAGTATATCCCGGATGAACATTCCACACATAATTTCCTGTATCTTCCACATACACATTAGAAAAGAAATTAAATGTAAAATATCCTATCATTACCGTCAACAAAGTCGCAAAAAGTAATATCAATTCTTTCCCTGATATATCCTCTTTTTTATTCACATACACCTTGTGAATCAGCTTAATTACAAGCCACATGACAACTATGGCAACACCGTAATAAATCAGTTCCACAACGATATATACTATCAGTTGCTTTACCGGTTCCGTAAGCATATATGGTGTGTTAATGAACAGGGCAAACATAATATCCCTGAGTACCAATGTCACACCATAAACCATCCAACGAATCAAGTACATGGAAATCGCTAAAAAGATTTTCTGCCTAATCTTTTTTCTCTCTGTCAGGCACATCGTAATCCAAGCCACAAAAATCCCCAACAGATACGGGTAATTCATCTCCTGTGGTACAAGGTAAAATACAAGCATTGCCAATGAATAACTAATTCCTACGCAGTATGCTTTTCTATTTATAAATGGCTTTACAAACCGATAAACCAGCCAACCTTCTATCAATATGTTGATGATAGCTATTGTTTTATTTGCTATTGCCCAATAAGTTTCTATATTTTCCATAAGCAACTACCCTTTCCTCTGATTGTACTTCATGTATTTCTTTACAAAGTCCGGGTAATTCTGCTTTGCCATAAGAGCAGATCCCTTTTCCAGATAAATGGTGGTGGCATCATATTTCTCCACATACTTAAAATTTACAAGATATGCCCTGTGCGGTCTGAAAAAACTGTCCCCTGCTACTGCTTCAAGGTCAGACATTTTTCCATAATACTCAATTTCATCGTCCAGCTTATTGCAGTTTACGGTGTCCAGCGGTCGCCATTCTGTTTTAGAGCGGCCGTTTTCCGAAGCCAACGGCCACCCATTTTTTGTTAAATAATCACTACTTAGCGTGTGTTGATCTTGATAGTGTAGTGCTTTGTAGCTCTCTTCATGATGGAATTAGCAGATACTTCATCGTTGAGAATCATTGCTTTCCAGTTATCTGGATCACGTTGTGAGCATACGATAGTACTTTTTCTCTGTTCGTTCCTCTTTTCGAGCAGTTCGAACAGGATTTTTATTTCTCGTTCGTCAGTGATCGTGTGGAGCAGAAAATCATCTAGGATGATCAGTTCCCATTTGAGATACTTCTTCATCTTGCGAGCATATTTATCGTAATCCTGTTCTTTAAGGGCTACCATGCTTTCCAGAAGCTCTTCACTGTGGAAGTAACCGACATTATACCGGTTGCAGGCCTTTATGCCGATAGCTTTGGCAAGATAAGACTTTCCAACATCTGATTCTCCTAGAATGCAGAGATTATAGCCTCTTTCGATAAAGTCAAGGGAAAAAAGCACCTCGGTTATACCTGCAGGCAGATACTCACGCTTGTCAGAGTCCACACAATCCGCCAGCTCCTCCGGAGACCCTTTCAGACGAGCTGCTGTCAGCCGATTCTTCAGTGTCGTACTGATTTTTTCCTGAAACTGTGGGCCAATCAGTTCTGCAATAAGCGTAAGACGGTCCATCTCTAAAAAGCCGGGTCTGTGATACAAGTCATCTAAGGTGGCTGCCATTGTTGAAAGTTTAAGCTCATTCAGTTCATCGACAAGCTCGTTCATGAGAGCGGTTCCTGTAAGCATCAGTCATCCACCTCCTCGCGCATCTGATCAGCAAGGGCTCTGCTGCGAGATAAAAGGGTGTCTATACTGGAAGCTTCCGGCGGCATTACATACCCGCCGCGTACCGCTTCTTTCTTGGTCGATGTGGAATGATGGTATCCCGCCTCTCCGAGATCGTCTGCTACAACAGATATCGTATTCTTGATGAAAGTATATTTCTGCTTATTCAGAGCAATCGCCTGCTTACAGCACTCTTCAAGAGCTTTATTACTGTACTTCTTTGTAAAGTTCAGAATACCCAGGCACATACGATAGGTCTGGACTTCATATGGTCTGGATTTGAGGATTGTACGAATAACAGCCTCTGTATTCTTGCCAATGAGCTGGGCTTTCTGGATAAAGTAAGGAGCATTCCACTGGGTAAATCCTTTATAGTTGTCCGGCAGATGATCAGGATTTGTTGACCACTGGCCTTTACGGGTTGCCCTTGGCCATTCGCAAAGGAACTCTCCGGCAAGAGAATAAATACGAACAACGGTTGAAGATGCCTTAATAGATACTTTTTTGTGCAGAAACGCTTTATCTACGCTATAATAAGCATTGTCAAAGCGTACGTGGAAGTCGCTTGATACCTTGGCCGTTTTTCTCTCCATGTACTCATAATGCATGGAGGGGAGCGGCATCAATTCAAGTTTCTCTTCTTCCCAATAGTAGTATCTATTGTGTTCTTTCTTCTTGAATGGCTCTTTATTCAGAGCCTCCAGTTCCTTCCAGAGATCCTTATTAAACTGTTCCAGTGAGAAATACTGGCGTTCTTCAAGTTTGTGGAAGAAGCCCTTCTCGAGAATGCCTACTGCATTTTCTACAGAACTTTTGAACTTCGGCTTGCGAACCTTCGCCGGAAGAATAACGGTGCCATAGTGGTCAGCCCAGTCAGCATAATCCTTGTTTAGTTCAGGTTCAATCCAGTCTTGATTAACGATAACAGCCTGTTTGCAGTTATCACAGACTACTAATGCAGGAACTCCACCAAAGTAATCCAATGCATGATTGTTGACATCAATCCACTGTGGTTCCTTTGTTGAGAGCATTCCTTCTGCATAGATATACTGTGAATAAGGCAGGATAGCTACAAAAACGACGATGTTCCTGATCTCACCGGTAAGAGGATCTGTCATGGAGAACGTCTGTCCAGCAAAGTCCACTTCCATCTTTTGTGCGATAACAGCATCAAAGCGGGCGGTCTCATAATTCTCTTCGCACCACTTGTTGTAGAGCTCACAATACTGGCTGTATTGATAGAAACGAACACCTTCTTCTTCACACTTCTTCTTATAGCGGTTCCAAAGAAACATGAGTGTCATGTTTTTACGAGTAGCCATAAGCTTGGCAGCATCTTCATAATCAGGTAACTCGATGTTCTCATTTCGACCTCCTGATCCAGGTACAGATCCATACACCTTCAGGGCAATACCATAGTTAGTGATGCCTGCTGGTAATGGATAACTCAGATCCTCGCACCTCTTGAATGCTCTCAAGAAGTCATTAACACCAGACTTGCTGAAACCAGTCTGACGAGCTATTTCGCTACCGGACATTGATAGCGCATAGTGTTTGATAATGATGTCCTTGTAATCCAACTGCATACATTATCCTCCTTAAAAGTAAACGTCAAATCCTGCGCCTTGGCTAATTGATCTTTTTGTGCCACACTCTAAATGACACGAAAAAACTATTAGTTTTTTAGAGGAGGCTAAAGCGCATGGATCAATTAACTCACACTGTCCGCAGGTCGAACTGGATAAACATCATTCGACAGTGCCAGGACAGACCGGCAGGCACTACGGCAAAGCAGTGGCTTGCTGAAAACGATATTTCTGAAAAATCTTACTATTACTGGCTCCGAAAGATCCGCCGGGAAGTCTGTGAACAGGAGGGACTCCAGGAAGTCACCAACCCGTCTGCCCTTTCTTTTGTAGAAATCCCGGTAAAAACTGCTCTGGACACAGCACCGGTGCCAACCGTCCCGGCAGCAATGACTCCGGTTGCAGTGATCAGATCAGGCCGCCTGACGCTGGAATTATCAAACGATATTTCAGAGTCCCTGCTTTACAGACTGTTGCAGGAGGTGCTTCATGCTTGAAGATGCTGCCGGTATCCGCAGAGTCGTGATTGCCTGCGGATATGTGGATTTGCGCAAAGGAATCGATGGGCTGTCCATGATCATCGGAGACAGATACCATCAGAATCCTTTTGAAAAGGGAACTTTATTCCTGTTCTGTGGCAGACGGTCCGACCGCATCAAGGGACTTCTATGGATGGGAGACGGTTTTCTTCAGCTCTACAAACGGCTGGAGGCAGGTTCCCTGTCCTGGCCGAGGACCAGCGAAGAGGCCGCAGACCTTACAGAGGAACAGTTCCGTTATCTTATGATGGGGCTGAATCCCCTGAACCCCAAGGTCAGGGAAGTAACACCGCAAAAGCCCACCTGATCTTTGTGCAAAACATAGATTTTTTATGCCTGTTATCGGGTCAGATCCATTCCCGGTGTTACAGCCTCTCTGAAGGCAGTTTCATGGTCTGTGACGTATCCACAGGAGGCTCCGGATAAAATTTCAGCACCTTGAAAACTTTATATTTCCCTGGCTCTATGACCATCACACCGCCATACAGGCATAGGCAGAATGACGAAACCTGCGGGGTTGCCGGTTCGCAATCCTTTGTGTTTTCTGGTATAATGAAAACAGTTTAAGGAGCGGGACAATGGCAGACAGACATACACTGGAAGAACTGAATAACTGCAGCAGGGAAGAACTGATTACCATCGTTCTTATGATGCAGGGACAGCTGGATACCCTGAATGAGAACATCGAGCGGCTGATCGAACAGGTACGCATAGCAAACAGCTATCGTTTCGGAAAACACACAGAAACGCTGGATTCCATAGATGGTCAGCTGTCCTTCTTTGATGAGGCAGAAAACTGCTGCAATCTGTCTGCCGCGGAGCCTGCTGCGGAGGAAGTACTTCCATCCCGGCGTAACCATAAGAAAAAAGGGCAGCGGGACACGGATCTGAAAGATTTCCCGGAAGAAATCCTTTCTCCTTATCAGGTATCCACAGAAGAACTGGATGCGTTTTATGGTGCAGGCAACTGGCGCAGAATGAAGGATGAAACCTACAAAAGACTGCGCCATGAGCCGGAATCCTGGACGGTAGAAGTTCATACCGTGGAAGTCTATGTAGGCACTGGCGGAGATCATCAGGACGAATTCTTACGTGGAAAACGCCCCAAGGATCTTCTGCGTGGAAGCATCGTTACTCCTTCCCTGCTTGCATCCATTCTGAATGTAAAATATGTGAACTCCTCTGCACTGCACAGAGTCGAGCAGGAGTTTCAACGCAATGGTGTAAATATCTCCAGACAGACCATGTCGAACTGGATCATCCGGTGTGCTGAGAAATATTTCGCACCGTTTGTGGAACGCATGAAGCAGGAACTGCTGTCCCTGCCGGTGACGCAGTCAGACGAAACACCGACACAGGTGATCGGTGACAGTGACCGTCCGAACAGTAAATGCTACATGTGGGTACACCGTTCCGGGGAGTTCTATAAGGAACGTCCTGTGGTAATCTACGAATACCAGAAAGGCAGGGATCACGAAAAGCCGCTGGAGTTTTACCGGAACTACAAAGGAGTTCTGGTCACGGACAGTCTGGAGCAGTATCATCTGCTGGACAAAAAACTGCCGGGAGTGACAAACGCAAACTGTTGGGCACATGCAAGAAGAGCCTTTGCAGATGCCGTAAAGGCAGCGGATAAAAAGGATCCCCTGTCAGTAAAAAATTCCGTGGCATACCAGGCATTACAAAAGATTGCAGAATTCTACCGGATCGATACCGAACTGAAAGAACTTCCGGCAACGGATCGCCTTACACAGCGGCAGACAAGGATAAAGCCGCTGGTTGAGGATTTCTTTGCGTGGGCAAAACAACAGGCTGCAGAATGTGCGGTGCCTCCGAAATCCAGGACCGGACAGGGACTAAATTTCGTCATCCATCAGGAAAACTATTTAAAGGTATTTCTGACCGATGGGGATATCCCAATCGATAACTCCGCTTCCGAGCGGGCTATCCGGACTTTCTGTATCGGCAAGAAGAACTGGATGTTTCATAACACAGCAAAAGGTGCCGGAGCCAGCGCTCTTGTTTACAGTATTTCAGAAACAGCAAAGCTGAACAATCTGCGCCCATACTACTACTTCAGGTATATCCTCACGGAGCTGCCTAAGTATCGTGACGAAAAAGGAAATATAGATCCGGCAAAACTAGATCAGCTGATGCCCTGGGCAGAGGAGCTTCCCGGGGAATGCCGGAAACCACGCCGCTCATAAAAGCGGCGTTAAATTTAAGGGTAGGCGCAGGATTTGACGTTTACCCTTAAAATGATGTATTCACCATCCCTGGGATGGCTATTATCATTATAAGGATTGGATTACACAGGCAGGTAGCAAATCGACTGTTCAAAAACGGAATGCGGCCGTTTTGCACCGCAAACCCGGCCGTTTAGCTTCGCAATATGCACAAACCAGCAGTTTCTTTTTTTATCTTGTTTCTTCGGGTGTTTGGCGGATGATTACTTCTTCATAAGCAAAGTCTTCGTAGGTTTTATAGAGGGATCCTATGATCGGGCGCTCTCCCCTTTGCATAACAAAGGCACTTTCGAGCTTGGCATTTAGTACATCCGTTAATGGAACATCTAACCGCTGTGCCATGTTCTGGCAGGTGGATAGGTCCATTCCTCCAAGATAGAGAATCCGGTCACAGTTGTTGATAATCGTTGTTCGAAATGTAATTTTCAAACTCGTGAATTTTTGCACTTACCGCAAAGTCATCACACATTACGTGAAGGTTGGTTTACTTAGAAAGAATAGGAATGGGTTAATAGATACATGGGGAGAACATTCTTCCTATCAGCGAATAGAGTGTAGTTGGCAAAGCAAGTTCCGATAAAATATCTGAAGTATAATTTGGAGTCTTATAATGTTAATTATTATTGACGATTTATACAATAATGTTTATAATAATAAACATAAAGTGGAGAGGTGTATGGAGATGAAAAAGGCAGTATATAATATAGTATCGACAACGGAAGATATATTAAAGACAATGGGAGAGCAGATTAAGCTAGCTAGATTGCGACGCGACTTGTCTGCAGAGCTAGTGGCAGAGCGCGCCGGAATAAGCAGAACATCCTTGTGGAAGGTTGAGTCGGGAAGTCCTGCTGTAGCTATTGGTATATATGCTGCCGTTTTGCATGCCCTGGGAAACATGGATAGGGATTTGGCTCTTGTGGCTAGAGATGATGAAATGGGAAGACAGATGCAGGATCTGAATCTTATGGCTAAAAAAAGGGCTTCAAGGAGAAATGATTAATGGTAAAGGAAGAGAAAATCATATATGTCTATGATGATTTTTCCGGAAATGAACCTATTTTGCTCGGAAAGCTTAACGTTGGCATTATAAAAGGTGGGGAAGTATATTCATTTGAGTATGATAGAGGATGGTTAGTTAAAAACAAACTACAGATTAACCTGGATCCTGAATTGCAGCCTTTTGCCGGGAGACAATTTCCAACAGGAAAAAGAATATTTGGAATATTTGCAGATGCGTCTCCTGACAGATGGGGACGAGTGCTTATGAATAAGAGAGAACGTCTTTTGGCAGACAGGGAAAGCCGAAAACCAGCGAAGTTATATGACAGCGATTATCTTCTTGGCGTGTATGATAAGACCAGAATGGGTGGAATACGATTTAAATTAGATGTAAACGGATCTTTTCTATCCGATGATAAGGATACAGCAGCACCACCTTGGGCGGCCCTTAGAAGCTTAGAAGAAGCATCAAGAAATTTTGAAAATGATGAAAATGGTATTACGGATAAATGGCTTAATCAATTAATTAAGCCAGGCTCTTCCTTGGGAGGAGCCAGACCCAAAGCAACGGTTGTCGATGCGAAGGGGCAGCTATGGATAGCAAAATTTCCATCCAAGAATGACGATAGCGACATCGGAGCATGGGAAAAGGTAGTTCATGATCTGGCAGGAATGTGTGGCCTAAATGTACCGGAGTCTAGGATAGAAAAATTTTCAAAGCTTGGTAGTACATTTCTGGTAAAAAGGTTTGACAGAGAGGGAGAAAAAAGAATTCACTTTGCATCTGCAATGACATTACTGGGGAAAACGGACGGAGCTTCAGCTGCTGATGGGACAAGTTATCTTGACATTGTTGGATTTATTAAGGCTTATGGGGTTAATCCAAAGTCAGATCTGATAGAATTATGGAAGAGAATAGTCTTTAATATGGCCGTCACAAATACAGATGATCATCTTAGAAATCATGCATTTATTCTTTCTTCAAAAGGGTGGGTGTTGTCGCCTCTGTATGATGTGAATCCTGTTCCATATGGGGATGAATTATCACTTCTCGTGAATGAAGAAGATAACAGTATTTCGATTGATCTTGCTGTTCAAACAGCACCACGTTTTGGAATTTCAGAAAAGGATGCCTCGATTTATGCGAAAGATATACTGACAGTAGTAAGAGATAACTGGGATAACCTGGCAAAAAAATATGGTCTGTCCCGTGGTCAAATAGAGGACATGAAACCTGCATTTGAAATTTGCTATAGATACCAATGCACAAATTGATTTTTGAGGAAGGATGTCGGAGGTTATTTTCTTTGCCGTTATATTTGACAGGAGAATACGGAAGAAGCAGGAGATAATACCATTATGAAAAGAAAAAGTATAATGATTTTATTTATAGCGTTTCTGGTTTTGGCAAGTGGTACGGTTTTATTTTACAATAGAAAGACGAAAAGAACTGCGCCCGGCAGCAGAGGAATTCTGGAAAAGGCAGCAGTGGGAAGCTCTTAAGGGGAATGGACGCCTCTTTTCACACTGGCAGCCGCTGTGATCTCCGATATCGGCGGTACCCTGTCCCATGCAGCTATCGTGGCAAGGGAATATCATATTCCGGCGGTTCTGGCAGTGGGCTGTGCCACTGTGAGCTTAAAGGATGGAGATAAGGTGTTTGTGAACGGAACCCTGGGGGAGGTACGCAGACTTTAGATGCGGCTTTTGAAAAGAAAAAAACACAGAGAAAAGGAGGACGCTTATGGAAACCTGGTTTTATGAGGTTGTTTCTATTGAGGGAGATTATGCAAACCTGCGCAGGACAGATATGGAGTCTGATGATCTGAAGCTGGTGGCGAGGGCGCTTCTGCCGCCGGAAATCCAAGAGGGAAGCAGGCTGAAATATGAATTCCTGCAGTATGAACTGATTGGGTGATGCAGGCGGGACTAATTTCTGCTTTACGGTTTCGTTTTTCTGTACTATGATTAATTCGTTTGCGGTATGCCGGGATCAAACAGGGCATCCATACGAGGAGGAGAGATGGAAAAACGAAAGCCAAAGTTGTTTTCAGTGATGAAAACATACACAAAAGAACAATTTGTAAAAGATGTGATTTCAGGAATCATTGTTGCGATCATAGCACTTCCGCTGTCTATAGCGCTTGCGCTGGCCAGCGGGGTTTCGCCGGAGCGGGGAATTTATACGGCGATCGTGGCAGGCTTCCTGATTTCTTTTTTAGGAGGAAGCAGGGTTCAGATCGCAGGCCCTACAGCAGCCTTTGCCACCATCGTGGCGGGGATCGTTGCGGATAAGGGAATGGAAGGGCTGGCAGTAGCCACGATCATGGCAGGAGTGATCCTGATCGTGATGGGCCTTTTTGGAGTGGGCAGCCTGATCAAATTTATTCCCTATACGATTACAACAGGATTTACGGCAGGAATTGCCGTGACCCTTTTGATCGGCCAGATCAAGGACTTTTGCGGACTGACTATTGTAACCGAGGAACCTCTGATCGAGACCATGGATAAGCTCATGGCAGACATCAGAAATATAGGAACCATTAACTTTCAGGCGGTACTGGTAGGCGTGGTGAGCCTTTTGATCCTGATCCTTGGATCCAGGTTCCTGCCAAAGGTACCGGCGTCCCTGCTTGCAGTTCTGGCGGGAATTGCCATGGTGTCCGGTTTTCACATGAAGGTCAACACCATTGGAGATCTTTATGAGATTTCCAACAAAATTCCAACGCCCCAGATGCCGGCTTTTTCTTTAAAGCTGATCCAGAGCGAATGGCATGATGCGCTTACCATAGCCCTGCTTGCGGCCATAGAATCCCTGCTTTCTGCTGTGGTTGCGGACAGCATGATCAACAGTAAGCACCGCTCGAACATGGAACTGATCGCACAGGGCTGTGGAAATATTGCCTCTGCATTGTTTGGAGGCATTCCGGCCACCGGAGCCATTGCCAGAACGGCAGCCAATATCAAAAACGGAGGAAGAACACCGATTGCGGGGATGGTTCACTCGGTTGTGCTGCTGCTGATCCTGGTGCTTCTTATGCCCTATGCGGCGCTGATCCCCATGCCGACCATTGCAGCCATCCTGTTCCAGGTAGCCTATAATATGTGCGGGATCAAGAAGGTGATTTATCTTTGCAAAACTTCTGCCAAGAGTGATATCATTGTGTTAATGAGTACCTTTATCCTGACGGTGGTCTTTGATCTGGTAGTGGCCATTGAAGTGGGACTGATTATTGCGGTGGTGCTGTTTATGAAGCGGATGAGCGAAGTGACGGATGTAGAAGGCTGGAGGTATGTAGATGATGAGGATGATGCGGACAGCCTTTCCCTCCGGGAGGTGCCAAAGCACACCCTGGTATATGAGGTGAGCGGCCCTCTCTTTTTTGGGGTGGCGGACAAGATCATGCACATTGCCTACAAGGATACGGATCAGTGCATTGTTGTGCGGATGAGAAGCGTGAATGCCATTGACGCCACAGCCATGCATGCGCTGGAGGAGCTGTATGCCAACTGCTGTAAAAAAGGGGTTCAGCTGATCTTTTCCCATGTCAATGAACAGCCCATGCTGATCATGCATAAATCAGGATTTTATGACAAAGTGGGAGCAGAAAATTTCTGCATACATATTGATGAGGCGCTGGAAAGAGCGAAGGTGATCTCAGGGGCGGCGTCATCAGGAAAATGAGGAAAAGGACATGCACCAGAAATGCAGCATTGGAAATCTTACCATGATGCATTATCTGCTCAGATACTATTTAAACCCAACAGATTTTAATATGCTGATCTATACTACCCAGTGCCTGCAGGGAGATTATCAGGAAATGGCCATCCGGCATCTGCGTTCCCACAGAGAGCGCTGTGCGGGAAGCACCTACTGGCAGGTCAACGACACCTATCCTACCATGTCCTGGGCAACCATCGACTATTATGGCAGGTGGAAGGGAGCTCATTATATTGTAAAAAGAAGCTACCAGCCCTTTATTGCCTATGCGGAGCCGGATAAGGCCACCGGGGAAATGGTGGTTTATGCCTCCTAAGAGATTTGTCTTCCGGGATCCTAAAATCACGGTTACAGCCGGAGAAGAAAATGGCAGGCCGGTGCTGAAGCTGCATGCAGAGGCCTTTGCCAGACGGATCTGTCTGGATTTCGGGGAGGCAGATGTGATCCTCGAGGATAATTTCTTTGATCTGCAGCCGGGGCAGCACAAAACCATTGGAATAGAAGAAATCAGAAGCCCGCAGGGGGCTTCTGTCAAAGAATTAATGGAAGAACTTAAGGTCTATAGCAATTTTGATCTTGCAAGATAAGGCTCAGGCTGATTTGGCATTGGGATAGATTTTTTCCATCCGGGCGTCATCATAATGCTCGTCAGCCCATTGCTCTAAGGCGTTTCCTGCCGGAATTCCCTGTTCCCGCTGGTCATAGCGTACCAGCGCAAGGCAGGAAACGGCAATGTTGCAGCACATAAACAGGATCAGAGCATAAGTCAGGATCTTTCCGGGAAGCATGGGGATCTTTTCGATCAGACCGGATAAAAGAGGATAGAGCTTCTTAAACCATACAACGGCGGCAATGCCCCAGAAAAAGCAATATAAAAGGTTGATCCTGCCGCCCAGGTTAAAGGGGATCTTGCTGTAATCCCAGAAAACCTTTCCGAATACGATCTCCGTAAAGACGCTGCAGAGGTATTCATATCCGCCTCCAAGCAGAGTGCCTGCGATAAATAGAAAGCTGTCGCTCCGGTCCTTATATTTATAAAGCATGGCGGTAGCAAGGGCGATGGCAAGCCCCCAGACAATACTGAAGGGGCCCCAGACCACGCTGCTGCGGCTCATCCATACGCCTGCGGTGATCCGGCAGAAGACGGTTTCCGTAAGGTCGCCTAACAGTGCACCTGCAAAGAACAGCATGACGATCTTGTAAAATCCGCAGCCTGCAGCAAAAACCTGCGCTTTTTCCTGGGTATCCTTTGAGGGCGTAAGCTTGACGGCCCTGGGGTAAGCCTTGCGGATACGTTTTTCCACAAAGCCGGAAATCGCCCGTCCCAGGCGGACGCTTACCTTGTCGATCTCATTGTTGGCAGCAGCCCATCCGGATAAATGCCGGCTTTTTCCACGAAGCAGAAGGTAGGAAGCAAGAATATCAATGATCAGAATGACAATGAGGGCAAGAAGCAGGATCCGCATAAACAGTCCCGGAAGCAGGGATAAAAGGTGCAAAAACAGAACATTTCCCCATCTGACCGTGACAAATCCAAGAAGTCCCCATAAAAGCGACATGGAAAGGCAGATATAACCGTCCAGATTCCATTTCATGCCGGAATAATTCCACCAGCGTGCCTTAAAGGCTTTTTCAATCAGATGTCCGGCGATCCATTCTATTACAGTTGCATAGACAGCGGCAAACAGAAACAGCCAGATGCCGGTCATCTCCCTGAGGGAAATGGACATGACGGCAGCAGCAATACCGTAGATCACGCAAAAAGGGCCGTTTACCAGTCCTCTGTTTGCAAATTTTCGCTGCTTCCATGCGGCGATCACCGTTTCCAGTATCCACCCAAGAAAAGAGTAGATGAAGAAGAGCCATAGCAGTTCATACAGGGATAAAGAATACATGGAAGTTCCTCCTTAAGAGTGATAAAAATAAAATAATAAAAGTACAGCCAGAAAAATCAAATTTGCCAGGGTGAATTCTGCCAGATAGCGCCTGCAAAGGGAGCTGTCCTTACCCGCAATGTATTTGAAGCTGATCAGGCTGGCCATAGAGGCGATCAGGCTGCCAAGGCCTCCAAGATTGGTACCGATCATCAGGGCAGGAAGATCTGATGAAAATTTTTCTAACAGGACAGCCGCAGGAACATTACTCATGACCTGACTTGCGAGCACGGAAGTCAAAACCTCTCTTCCCGATAGAAGCCGCTGCAGGATGCTATAAAACTGTGGGATCCGTCCCAGATTGCCAATGAAAATAAAGAGGGCGGCAAAGGTGAAAAGGAGGGAATAGTCTACCTGCATAAGGAGCCTGCGGTTGCGGAGCAGCGTATAAAGGAGTACCAGAAAAAAGGGCACTCCGTAAGGAAGCAGGTGTGCCACACAAAGGAGACTGATCCCGAAGAGAAGAAGATAGGCGATCAGATATTCCTTTGCTTTCCCGTTGCAGCCGGCGGCAGGAAGAGAAAGCTCCGGACAAAGAGAAGAGAGCTTTTTCCTATTCACAAAGCGGAGCAAAAGGATCCAAAGCATCAGAAGAACAAGAGAAAGCAGACTATAAGGAAGCAGGAGTCCCACAAAGGCGCTGACAGTCATGGTGTGTCCGCCGGTGTTTGCTTTTCCATATAAAAAGAGATTTTGGGGATTGCCTATGGGAGTCAGCATACTGCCCAGGTTGGCGGCAATGGTCTGCATGGCAATACAGGTAAGCATCAGCCGTTTGGATAAAGCGGAAGGCACTGCGGAGCCGGCTTTGTCAAATAAGGTGATCGTAAGGGGGACAAAGGTGATTAAGGCCACATCATTGGTGATCAGCATGGACATGAAAAAACAAAGCAGCATGAGGATAGCCATGACACCATAAATGTCTTTTCCTTTTTGAAGCAGCCGGACAGCCAGGAGGTCAAAGATGCCAAGCTGACGAAAACCTGCTACAATGGTCATCAGACAAAACAGGATAGCCAGGGTACGAAAGTCAATGTAAGAAAGATAGGAAGCGTCCGGTCTTATAAAAAACATGGATATCAGGGCAAGAAAGGCCGACAGGCACAGGACAATTTCCTTTTTTATAAAATTTTTGAGTTTTTCGGCTGTTTTTTTCATGTAACACAGTATAGCACAAAATAAGGGCGCTGTGCAGGATTTTAGCTTGCCGGCTGAAAGAAGAATTGATATGATGGGAAGGAAATAGTAAAAATTTCCGTTAGAAGATCAGATACAGGATCGGTGCAGCAGACAGGAGGGGAATATGGCAAGAGGAAGTCATCATACAAGCGGCGGACACAGGGGAAGCCATCACCGGAGCTCCAGTCCCAGAAGTTCCAGCCACAGAAGCTCCAGTTATAGAAGCTCCAGCCACAGAAGCTCCAGCTATCGAAGCTCAGGTTCCCATTACCATACAGGGGGCTTCTCGTCGTTCGGAGCAAAGAAAGTAAAGACAGCACCCCAGGGAGTTTTCAGCTACAACGGAACCTGGATCACGGATAATGATTTTTATATCAATGAAAAGGACCCGTATTTTAAGAACAATTATAAAAAAGGGAAGGAACCATGGCCTGCCAGCTTTCCCACAATGTATGGCATTTTGGTGATGTCCCTTTTCGTCTTTTGCAGTACCAATTTTATCTATGAGATGGGCATCCTGTTTTTTGAAGCAATGCCCATGACAGACGGCGCTTTTTTCCTGGTGGATAACCTGATCTATTACGGCCAGTGGTTTCTGTTTGCAGGGGCAGTCATCTGGGGCGTCTGGGGAAGTATTCGGAAAAAGGTCATGCGGCGTGCTTTTTGCAAGGAAATGGTAGAATATTATAAGCAGAAGGCACAGCAGGATCAGATGGAGCTTCAGCGGAAGATGCACCAGGCTGCCCTGAAATATTACAAGGAATGCCCGAACTGCGGTGCACCTGCCGGAGAAAATGACACAGTCTGTGCTTACTGCGACAGCTCTCTGCTGATCCCGGATGCCAGAACCTTTGTAGTTCCCGAAGAGGGAAAGTAGAATGTTCTATTTTCGGAAGAAGGCGGCTGCGATCACCCCGGGGCCGGTATGGGTGCCTACCACGCTTCCGATGGAGGTATAGCGCAGGCTTTCTGCGGCGTCCTCCCAGAGCAGGCGGCTGTCCTTTATGTACTTTTGTAAAAGAACATCCGTAAGACCGGTGTACCCAAGAAGAATGGGCAGCTTGAAATCAATGCCGCCGGCTTTTTGGATCTCCTGGATCAGCAGGTTATTTCCCTGCTTGGAGCCCCGGGCTTTTCCAAGGATATTGATCCTGCCATTTTCAATGTTGACCACCGGTTTGATATTCAGGATGCCCCCGGCGAAGGCTGCTGTGGAGGAAATTCTTCCTCCCTTTTTGAGGTATTCCAGGGTGTCCAGCATGGCGATCACACACACATCTTTTTTCTTTCGTTCGATTTCCTCTGCGATTTCTTTGGCAGACATTCCCTTTTTAACACATTCCAGGGCGTATTCTGTGAGGATACCGGTGCCGATGGCTACGGAGCTGCTGTCCACAACGAAAACCTCTTCAAATTCTCCGGCAGCAATGACAGCGCTTTGGTAGGTGCCGGAAAGCTCTGAAGAAAGGGTAAGGATCAGGGCGCTGTCGCCTGGAGCCAAGGTTTCTGAAAGCACCCTGATAAAGGCGGCAGGAGAAGCCTGGCTGGTAGTGGGCAGCACATCACATTCCACCAGCTTTTCATAAAACTGTTCATGGGTAATGGTGACCCCGTCTGTAAATTCCTCCTGTCCAAAGCAGACAGTGAGGGGAACAACGGTTACCTGCTCCCTTATGGAGGGAAGCAGATCTGTGGTAGAGTCTACGATAATTTTTACGCTCATGGGAGTGTTTCCTTTCTTTCTGATGGTTCTAGTTACCGGTAAAGGCCTTCCTTAGAAATATGGCGCAGATTTTCGGTAATGATGGAAAGCGCTTCATAAAAATGACGGCGCATTTCTTCTGTCAGTCCCTTTCCGGCTTCTGCTACGGCAAGCTCGGCCCGTTTGCTGATCTGGTCGGCAACTGTTTTTCCTTCCGGTGTAAGCTTCAGCATTCCGCGGTACAGGTTCTGCCCCTTTCCCTCCTTGATGACCAGTCCCTTGGCCTGCATAAGGGACATCATTCTGGAAACGTCCGCCTTATCCCGTCCGCAAAGCTCTGCAAGCCTGGGGGCGGTGATCCCCTCGGGATAACGGTACAGGGTGGTCAGATAAACGGCATGGGAGGATTTCAAGTGATAGGGACGAAGTTCCTCGGCTGCAATATTATGCCAGTAACGGGAAATTTCCGATATGGCAAGGGAAAATCTTTCAAAACGATCCAGCATGGCAAGTCTCCTTTCTCTATGCTGCAACATGTTGAATAATCAACTTCTTGAGAGTATACAGGAAAGATGATGAAATGTCAACATCTCAAAGGAAAGGAAACAGAACATTGTAAAAGCAGGGTATTTTGATTATAATGAGAGTATCAGCACAGGCAAAGGAGAAGATGGCATGGCGGTTTATGAGTTTTTTGAAACGATAATGGAGCATCTGGTGGAAGTGGCCATATTGATCTTTGAGTTTATCGGAGTGATCGTGATCATTATGTCCGGCCTTAAAGGCTTTTATTACTATCTCCGGAGAAGACCTGACATGAAGCTGACTTTGGCACAGGGACTGGCGGTGGGGCTGGAATTTAAGCTTTGCAGCGAGATCCTGAAAACTGTTACCGTGCGGGATTTTAAGGAAATTGCCACTGTTGCAGGCATTATTGCCCTCAGGGCGGCGCTTACCTTCCTGATCCACTGGGAGATCAAGGAAGAAAATCATAATCAGCAGCGGGAACAGAATAAGACAGACGAAGGAAAATAAGGAAGATACAGGGAGGAAACAAAAATGGGATGTACAACCATATTGGTGGGGAAAAAGGCTTCTTATGACGGCTCCACCATGATCGCACGAAATGACGATTCGGGGTCAGGACATTTTACCCCCAAAAAATTTGTAGTGATCTCACCGGAGGAACAGCAGCGGAAATACCGGTCTGTTCTTTCCCATGTGGAAATAGAGCTTCCCGGGGAACCTATGCGGTATACGGCAATGCCCAATGCGGTGGAAGGAAAGGGGATCTGGGCGGCAGCCGGAGTAAATGAGGCAAATGTAGCCATGACGGCCACAGAAACCATTGCATCCAATCCCAGAGTGCTGGGAGCAGATCCTTTAGTGGAATACCATCCGGCCAAGGAAGGGGAGGAAGAACTGGCAGGCGGCATTGGCGAGGAGGATATCCTTTACCTGGTGCTCCCTTATATCAAAAGCGCAAGACAGGGCGTGGAACGCCTGGGAAAGCTTCTGGAAACCTACGGAACCTATGAAATGAACGGGATCGCCTTTCAGGATCAGTCGGAGATCTGGTGGCTTGAGACCATAGGAGGACACCACTGGATTGCCAGAAGAGTTCCGGATGATGTTTATGTGGTCATGCCAAACCAGTCCGGGATCGATACCTTTGATCTGGAGGATGCTTTTTCGGAGCAGAAAGAGTATTTATGTTCAGCGGATCTGCGGGAATTCCTTTCAGAAAACTACCTGGATCTGTCCTTGGACGGAATCTTAAATCCGAGAGATGCCTTTGGCACCCATGATGATGCAGATCATGTATACAATACGCCCAGAGCCTGGTTTATGGAGCGGTATTTTAACCCCCATACCACAAAATGGGACGGGCCGGAGGCAGAATATACGCCGGCTTCTGATGATCTGCCCTGGTGCATGGTGCCGGAAAAGAAGATCACGGTAGAGGACGTCAAGTATGTGCTTTCCTCTCATTTTCAGGGAACTCCCTATGATCCCTATGGGCAGTATGGGGATAAGGCCCTAAGAGGAGCTTACCGTTCCATTGGGATCAACCGGAATGATTTTGTTTCGGTGATGCAGCTTCGTCCCGGCATGGAGCAGGACAACAGCGCTGTGGAGTGGGTAGCCTTTGCCTCCAATGCCTTTAATACCCTGGCGCCCTTTTATGCCCAGGTGGAGGAAACACCGGAGTATCTGTCCTGCACCACAAAACAGGTGTCCACAGACAGCTTTTACTGGGTAAGCCGTATGATCGCAGCCATGGCAGACGCCTCCTACGGCAAATCCCTGTTCCATATTGAGCGGTATCAGGATAAGGTCATGGCGAAATCCCATGAGATAATAGGCAGGTATGACAAACTGCTTCAAAAGGAGGCTGATGCGTTAAAGAGGCAGCAGCTCAGAAGAAGCGCAAATGAGGAGATTGCAGAAATGCTTCAGGAGGAAGCGGCAGATACGCTGGATAAGGTCTTGTATGAGCTGAGCAATCAGATGAAAAATGCCTATTCCAGATCGGATGCTTAAGGCAGCAGGCGGCCGTGGAAAATAATCTGTTTGATCTGAAGATCAGGGGTCAGAACCAGAAGATTGGCAAAGGCCCCTTTTTTGATCTGTCCGTGCAGATGGGAAAGGGAAAGCTCCCTGGCCGGATTTACGGCAGCAGCCTTTACGGCGCTTTCCAGAGGAATTCCGGCTTCTAAGACAGCGTAGCGCAGACAGTCCATCAGGTTGGTGACAGAACCGGCAATGGTTCCATCCTCCAAAGTGGCAAGCCTTCCGCAGACATGAACAGGTTGTCCTCCCAGGGAATAGTCCCCGTCAGGCATTCCTGTAGCGCGCATGCTGTCGCTGATCAGGATCAGCCTGTCATCAGAAAAAAGCCGGAAGGCAGCACGGATCATGGGAGCGGACACATGAATGCCGTCACAGATCAGCTCTGCGTGAACTCTAGGATCGTCAAAGGCAGCGCCGATGATCCCGGTATCCCTGTGGCCAAAGGGCGGCATGGCGTTAAAAAGATGGGTTACATGGCAGGCGCCCGCCTGAAAGGCTTCTGCGGCCTGCCGGTAGCAGGCAGTGCTGTGCCCTAAGGAAATAAGGGTGTCCTTACTGGCTCTGCGGATCAGATCCATAGCGCCGGGAAGCTCCGGTGCAAGAGTCATGATCTTTACAAGCTCCGGACAAATTGCTTTCAGATTATAAAAGAAAGCAGGATCAGGTTCTTTCAGGTAAGCAGGATTTTGTGCCCCTTTCCTTGCAGGGGAAACAAAGGGGCCCTCCAGGTGCACGCCAAGCAGATCGGCACCGGGGACGCCGCAGGAAGGCTTTTCACAGGCATAAGCCTTTGCGGATTTCAGGATCAGGGAAAGCTCCTCCAAAGGAAGGGTCATAGTGGCGGGACAGATGGCAGTGATCCCGTGCTGCAGCTCGTAAGCGGCGATAAAGCGAAGGGTCTCGCTTTCGTGATCGCACAGATCATGTCCCATGCAGCCGTGAAAATGCAGATCCACAAGGCCGGGGATCAAAATACAGCCGGAGGCGTCATAGACCTCTTCTTTGGGACGTCCTTTCAGGGAAGGGGAAAGTGCGCTGATGAAAGCTCCTTCTGTTAAAATATCCATGGGTTCAAAGGTGTTTTTTTCTGTAAAAACACTTCCGTTTTGAATAATCATATCCTGCTCCATCCTACGGTAAATCTGTCTATTATAGAGAATAGCAACTTCAAAAGAGAAAAACAAGTCTTGTGTCATCTTGCGAAAGTAAGAGGAGGAGACTATAATGAAAAAGAAGGTTTGTTTTCTTTTATTATGGAATTTTGTGGAACAAAATAAGATAAGAGAAGGACTGTAAGATAAAAGAAAGAGGGGACTCCCAAATGGAGACAAAGAAAAAAACGGAAAAAGAACGAAATAACAGAATTGTGATGATCTGTCACTGGATCGAGTCTGTGATGATCGCTGTTACCTTTCTTTTGGAGATGCTGACCGGTCGGAGACCGGTATTATACGGAGTGATCATTCTGCTTCTGGCATTGGGGCCTGTGATCGCAGAGCTGTATTTCTGGCTGAAGGATCACAATACCACCATGATCAAGCATCTGGCAGCCATGGGCTTTGGCGCAATGTATACAGTGATCATATTCACGACCACCAACAATCAGTTATATTTGTATGCGCTGCCTATGGTGGTTCTGATTACGGTTTACAATGACAAGGCCTATATGCTCAAGATCATTGTGGCGATCATGCTGGAAAATGCCATTACCGTAGGAGTGGGAGCAGCGACAGGCATGTTTGGATATCAGAATGCCGCTTCAGCAGTGCTGCAGATCATGGCGGTATTCCTGTTCTGCATTTATGCTTATCTGGCCGCAAGCACCCTGGAAAAAAATAATCATGAGCAGCTGTCCAGTATAGTGGACGCCCAGAATAAGACGGAAAAGGTGCTGGAAGAGGTATCAAGGAATGCAAAATTCATGCAGGGGGGCATTCAGGAGATCCATGATAAGGTGGCACAGCTCCAGATGGCCTCTGAAACCACAAAAGAAGCCATGGGACAGGTATCTGACGGCGTAACGGATACGGCAGAGGCAGTGCAGAAGCAGCTAGAGCAGACGAACACCATTGGACAGAGAGTGGAGACCGTGGGAACGGCAACCGGGGACATTGCCCAGAGAATGGAACAGACCCTGTCAGTGCTTGCCCAGGGAAAACAGGATGTGGAAGAGCTGGTACGGGAGGTGGAGACCTCCGTACAGGACAGTGCAGAGGCCGCAGAAAAGCTGGAAACGCTCAATCAGTATATTACAGAGATGAACACCATTGTAGAGCTGATCAATGGCATTACCACTAAAACCAGTCTACTTGCCTTAAATGCCAGTATTGAAGCGGCAAGGGCAGGAGAAGCCGGAAAGGGCTTTGCCGTGGTGGCAACGGAGATTTCCGGTCTTGCGACCCAGACCAAGGATGCTACAACTCATATTACCGAGCTGATCGGCAACGTGGCCGGTTCCATTGAAGAGGTAGTAAATGTGATCCACAATATGTTAGAGGGGATCAACCGGGAAAAGGATACCACGGAAAATACAGCAGAGAGCTTTAAGACCATTGAGCAGCATACTTATGTGATCCGGGATAATGTGGATCAGCTTAAGGACAGCGTAGAGCAGCTCAAGGCGGCAAATCAGGAGATCGCAGATTCGGTTCAGACCATTTCGGCAGTATCGGAGCAGGTATCTGCACATGCAAGCGAAACGCTTCGTGCCGAGGAAGAAAATATGGAGCATCTCCAGACAATTACAAACAGATCTAAGGAACTGCTTTCTATGACAAAGGAGCAGGAAACGGAAGGCTAAAGAATTTATGAATGGGTTTTTGATATTGGGAATACCGTTTCTGGGCACTTCACTGGGTTCAGCCATGGTATTTCTGATGAAAAATAAAATGAATGCAAAGGTGGAGAAGGCGCTCCTTGGGTTTGCGGCAGGGGTAATGATCGCAGCCTCCGTATGGTCGCTTCTGATCCCCTCTATCGATATGGCAACGGCACAGGGAAAGATCGGCTGGCTTCCGGCACTCCTTGGGTTTGCCCTGGGAATATTATTTCTCCTTATGCTGGATACCCTGATCCCTCATCTCCACTTAAAGAGCGAGCAGCCGGAGGGACTGAAATCAGGGCTTTCCAAGACCACCATGATGCTGTTTGCGGTGACCCTTCATAATATCCCGGAAGGAATGGCTGTGGGCGTTGCCTATGCAGGCGCACTGATGGGATCCGGGATCACAAGCGCAGGCGCCCTGGCGCTTGCCCTTGGAATTGCCATACAGAATTTCCCGGAGGGAGCGATCATTTCCATGCCTCTTCGGGCAGAGGGAATGAAAAAGCCAAAGGCCTTTTTGTGCGGAGTCCTTTCCGGAATTGTGGAACCCATAGGAGGAGCCCTTACGGTGCTGCTGGCAGCCCAGGTGTCCGGCTTTCTGCCCTATCTGCTGTCCTTTGCAGCAGGAGCCATGCTGTATGTGGTCATTGAAGAGCTGATCCCGGAATCCCAGGAGGGACAGCACAGTAACATTGGCACGATTGGAGCAGCCTGCGGGTTTGCACTGATGATGGTATTAGATGTAGCGCTAGGCTAAAAGGATATTAGAATGAAATGTAAAAGGTGCGGATTTGAAAACAAGGGGAAAAACAAATTCTGTGCTGCCTGTGGAAAACGCTTAAAAGCGCCGCTGATCCTGAAACTGATGGGGATCCTTGCGGTACTCACCGTAGTAGCAGGCAGCCTTTTTTTCAGTATAACCATATTGGAAGCAATGTGGGAAGACGGGGACGAAGGATCAGCCCAGACCTCCCAGCGGGATGAGGAGCTGCAGGAGGCAGAGGAAAGCCCATGGGATCTTGACAGCTTATGGGATGATGCACAGGCAGGGGAAGCGGATGACTATGGCATCGATGGAACAGATCTGGAGCTTTCCGATCTGCGCCCGCATTTTGCGCAGGAGGAGTCTGCAGAGTCGGCAGTAGTCATGGTCTATATGATCGGATCCGATTTAGAGAGCATGGACGGCAGCGCCAGTGACGATATTGAGGAGATGCTGGAGGCAGACCTTGGGGAGAACCTTCAGATCGTATTGCAGACCGGCGGTGCGAAATGGTGGTACCTGGATGAGATCTCCTCCGAAAAACAGGAAAGATGGCTGATTGATCAGGAGGGCCTTTCCTATGTGGGAAGTGCGGGATCTGGCAGCATGACAAGGAAAAGCGCCCTGACGGATTTTATTTCCTTTGCGGCCGGGCAGTACCCGGCAGACAGGTATTTTCTGATCCTGTGGGATCACGGCGGCGGAACCATGGGAGGCTATGGCTATGATGAACTGTATGAGGACGAAAGCCTTTCCCTGGCGGATCTGTCGGAGGCGGTTCAAAAAAGCGGAGTGAAATTTTCCATGATCGGCTTTGACGCCTGTCTGATGGCAACGGTGGAAACAGCATTCTGCCTGGAGCCCTGTGCGGATTACCTGATCGCCTCCGAGGAATATATGCCGGGGGACGGCTGGTATTATACGGATTTTCTCACCCGCCTGGGACAGGATCCGGGCATTCCTTCTTTGGAGCTTGGAAAAGAGATTATAGACGATTATGGGTATTATTATGATAATGACGAGGTAACCCTGTCTATGATCGAGCTTCGGGAGATCCCCTATGTTTATGAAAGACTGGGAGATTTTCTACAAAATGCCAGGGCGGATGTGCAGGAGGACAATGCCAGGTTCCGGGAACTGTCTGTGGCCAGAAGCAAGGCAAGAGAATACTGTGACGCCTCGATCGACCAGGTGGATATGTACGATCTGGTGAGAAGGGCGGATTTTGAAGGGAAGGAAGAACTGCTTGCAGCCATTGAAAGCTGTGTAAAATACCGGAATGACAGCTCTCTTACAGGCTCCTATGGTCTTGCCATGTACTTTCCGTACAGTGCAATGGAAGCTTACGGCGATACCAGCCGGATATTAGACAGCATTGGCTTTTCAGAGCCCCTTGAGGTTTACAATTATTTCCTGAGCGTCATGGCAGGAGGACAGAGCAGAAATGAAACCGGCAACGGGCTTGCCACCATCCGGGAACGGGACTATGAAGAAGAAAACTGGTATCGGGATTATCAGGCGGAGTTTGATTACGGGGAAGAATATGGGGACCTGTACCTGGAAGAGACAGAGGAAGGCTTTGAACTGATCCTGGATGAGGAGGTCTGGGATCTGATCACGGATATCCAGCTTGTGGTTATGGTTTATGACGGAGAGGATTACCTGAATCTGGGCTATGACAATCTGGTTTCCTGGTCGGAGGATGGAAACCTGCTTCTGGACTTTGGATATTACTGGGTCAGCATTGACGGCCAGCCGGTTCCCTTTTTTGCGGATACTGCCTATGAAGAAGAGGGTGCCATGATCTATTCCGGCCGGGTATATGCTACTTTAAACGGAGATACGGAGATCGAACTGTATCTGGAATGGAAGCCTGTTACGGAGGAGATGGCCCAGCAGGATGAATTTGAGGCGGAGGGCTTTATCAAAGGGTACCGCGTGGTCAATGAAAATACGCTTACCGTGGCAAAAGGCTTTCTTCCCCTGCAGGAAGGGGATGAACTGGAATTTTTCTGCGACTGCTACGACGAGGACGGAGACTATTCCGGAAGCTATGTGATCGCACAGACCACGGTAGGAGCCAAGGATCCGGAGGTATCCTATGAGGAATTGGAGGATATGGAAGTGATCTGCTGGTATGCCCTGACTGATATTTATCAGCAGGAGCTTTACACGGAAACCATTGTGATCACTCCGTAATAAAAGAGCTTGACAAGAAAGGGAATTGTGGTAAGATATGCAGGTTATGGAATATTTGAACTGCCATAGACAGGATGAGGATCCCTGTGAATGTGTGATCCTGCCGGACGGCAGCATAGAAGAACCGAAGCCTTCTCATATAGAAAAGCTGGTGCAGCTTGCAGGAGAAGAAAAGGCGGCGCTCAATGGGAAAATGGATAAGAACATGGAGCCCCTTTTTTTCCTGGTGGAATATACCGGCTGCATGCTGGTGTGGTCTACCAGAGTGGTAGAGCCTTCAAAGCCCACTATAGCCCAGGAAAACTCCCTGGAAATGCTGTATGATTCTGCGCTGCTTTCACCGGGTTTTTTAAGGCAGAAGGTAGAACCAAAATACACGGAATGTGTACAAAGAGGAAAAGAAAGAACTGTGAACCAAAATGAAAAGTAAAATGTCATGGAAAGATTATCTGCAGGTCATGATCACCATTGCGCTGCCCATTGCGTTTCAGAATTTGCTGACCACAACGGCCAGCATGGTGGATACGATCATGATCGGAGGACAGGGAGAACGATGTGTGGCGGCTGTTGGCATCTGCTCACAGATCGGATCCCTGTTTTTTAGCTGTTACTGGGGCCTGGCCAGCTCCTCTATTTTGTTTTTTTCCCAGTATTGGGGAGCCAAGGATGAAAAGGGGATCAATAAGACCTTTGGACTGACCTTCCTTTGCATGAGCGTGGTGAGCTTTGCCTTTGCGGCGGTATGTATTTTAAATCCGTCCTTTTTGCTGGAAGTTTATACGGATAAGACCGCCATCATTGAAGAGGCAGCGCCTTACATGCGGATTGTAGGCTTTGCCTATCCGCTTCAGACGTTTGCGGTGCTGATCAGTTTTCTGCTCAGAACAACAGAGAGGGTAAAGGCGCCTTTGATCTGCTCGATCGTTTCCCTGGTAGTGAATTTCTGCATTAATTATGTGCTGATCTACGGAAAATTCGGCATGCCTAAGATGGGAGTTGCAGGTGCGGCAGTGGGAACCCTGGCATCAGGTGCAGTCAACCTGATATTGTTGTTCCTTTATCTGTTAAGATCCAAGTGTTCTGTAAGCCTGCATCTTTCCCAGATGTTTGTCTTCAAGGGGGGCTTTATCCGCAGGTACCTGATGAACGCCTTCCCGATTTTGTGCAATGAACTGTTATACGGAGTGGGACAGATGCTGGTCAATATTGTGATCGGCCATCAGGACGAGTCGGCCATTGCAGCGATGGCAGCCTTCAGAGTGTGCGAGGGCTTTGTGTACGCCTTCTTCGGAGGGCTTTCCAACGCTACCAGCGTGGTTGTCGGGCAGGCGGTAGGCGCAGGAGACCATATGAGGGCATACCGGTTTATGAAGCGTTCCGCCTTATTCTGCCCTTTGATCACTTTTGCCATTGTGCTGACCTGCGCAGTGCTCCATCAGCCCCTGTTATCTTTGTTTGGGCTGGGGGATACAGCCATGGTCTATGGTATGTATATGCTGTACATTTACCTGTTCTTTGGCAGTGTCAGAACCTGTAACTACATTATGAACGAAGGATACCGGGCAGCCGGGGAAGCAGTGTTTGGAACTGTGGTGGAGACCTGCGGATTGTTTTTGATCAGCGTTCCCGCCACCTGGATATCCGGTATGGTGCTTCATGCCCCCTTCCTTCTGGTATTTTCCTTTGTCTATACAGATGAGCTGATCCGCCTTGTGATCGAACTGATCTATACCCGTTCCGGAAAATGGATAAAGCCGGTGACAGAGCTTGGAAAGGAAAAGCTGCCACAGTTTAGGGAGCTGCTGAAGGGTTCTGCCGGGGCATAGAGGAAGAATTAGTGCGATTGGAAGCATCAGATTTTATGTTATATTTGAACAGACATGGAGCAAAGAAACAAAAAGTTGGGTGTAAAGATGACATAGAAATCTGTCTTGGGGATCATAATAAGGAAAGAGTGGCTGGATGGACAGACCTTGATTTCTTCCTGAACCGTGCCGATAGTAAAAGTGCACAGACTTTTTAGGGAACGGGAAGGGAGGAAGCAAGCATGCTGAAGCTGGACCATATTACGGATAAAACGGCATATTTTGCACAAAGTCCGGAAAAATCTGAGGGCAGGAAGAGCGGGAAAACGGAACAGAAGACAGGGGAGCAGGCAGCAGTGCTTGATCTGTCTGCAGATGTGCAGGAGAGCAGACAAAAACAATATGAGGAATATAAGGCCCGTCTTTCTGAGATGGAAACGCTGATGCAGCAGGTGGAGGATAACCGTACAAAGAAAACGCAGCGGTCTGCAATAAGTGACAGAGTGAAGATCATGGAGGTGGCAAGACGTATCGCACGGGGAGCAAAGGTGCCTCCAAAGGATGAAAGAAAGCTTATGGAATACAGCATGGAGCTTTATATGGCGGTCAAAAATATGGCAGCTCTGTGCCAGGATAGGGATAAAAAGAAATATAAATCGCTCTGGAAGGATGAGGAGGATGGAACATCCATGGAACTTTCAGCAGGGCAGGAGGCCGGGCCAGATGGCGGAAATGGAGCAGAAATAGAAGATGTGTACAGCGGTAACCTATAAGACAAAAGATTTTTATATGGGAAGAACCCTGGACTATGAATTTTCCTATGGTGAGGAAGTTACGATCATGCCCAGAAACTATGCGCTTTCCTTTCGGAACGGACACAAGATGAACCGGCATTATGCCATTGTGGGAATGGCCCATGTGGAGGAGGATTATCCTCTGTATTATGACGGGATCAATGAAAAGGGACTTGGGATTGCAGGGCTTAATTTTGTGGGAAACGCAGTATATCAGGACAAGGAGCCGGGGAAGGATAATCTTGCCCAGTTTGAGCTGATTCCCTATCTTCTGGGACAGTGCAGCAGCGTACAGGAAGCAAAAGAACTTCTGCAGAACCTGAACCTGACAAAGGAGGCTTTTCGGGAAGGCATGCCGCCTTCTCCCCTTCACTGGATGCTTGCGGATGAAAGGCAGGCTATCACCATAGAAGCGGTGGAAGAGGGGCTTAAGATCTATGAAAATCCTGTGGGAGTATTGACCAATAACCCGCCCTTTGACAAACAGCTTTTTGGGCTGAACAGATACCTGGGACTGTCGGTCAGGGAGCCTCAAAATACCTTCAGCAAAAAGCTGGAGCTTTCTGTCTACAGCAGAGGAATGGGAGCCATAGGGCTTCCGGGAGATCTTTCTTCCTCCTCCAGATTTGTGCGGGCCGCCTTTGTAAAAATGAATTCCTTATCCGGAGAAATGGAAGAGGAAAGTGTGAGCCAGTTTTTTCATATTCTGGGCTCGGTAGATCAGCAGAGAGGCTGCTGTGAGGTTGCAGAGGGAAAATATGAGATCACCCAGTATACCTCCTGCTGCAATGCTGCAAGAGGAATTTATTATTATACTACCTATGATAACCATCAGATCACCGCAGTGGATATGCACCGGGAGGATCTGGAGGCAGAGAAGCTGATCCGTTATCCCAAGATAGAAGGGGAACAGATCAGGATGCAGAACTGATTATTTGTCGGTGTAGCTGATCTGGACATCGATGTCCTGATTATAATTTCCAAAATTTTTGCCGTAAATGGTAAGCCCTCCTACATTGGCGGCGTCTTCTTTCACGGAAAATTTAAGCCTTATGGGCGCGCCGCTTTCCAGGGAAAGATCGGAAAGGGTGATGTTGGAAATACGCAGTCCATCAATAAAAGAACCTTCCTGATTGATTGTAAGAACCTTTAAAAGTCCATACTGGTTCCAGTAGGAGTACCACCAGTCAGGGTTAAAGAGTCCTTTTACGTCACCAAAATCACCGGGGCTGGTCCAGAAACCGACATAGACGTCATTGATGAAAAAGGAGATGTCCGAAGGCCATACATTGTTAAAGCCGGGAGTCTCCGATCCAAGCTCTGCAGAGACCATAAGCTTATCGATCTTCTGGGTGGAGGGAACAAAGTTTGGAATGGTATATTCTACAAAGCCCTTTGAAAACCAGAGAATATCGGCCGAATATCTGTCAGGATGGGCAAAATACCTGGGATCATCCACGGAACCGATGATGGCAGAGGCAGAGGCAAGACCGCAGGTAGGAGAAATGTCATAACCGGAGTAATGGCCTACCTTCAGCCCGGTATGATAGATATGGCTGTCCTGCGCTTCCGGGGAAGGATCTACATCAATTAAAATCTTATCTAAGTGAACGGTACAGATCTTTTGATTGCCGTGGCCGGAGGGCTCGGTATCAGTGGAGATCAGTCCGCAATCTTCCAGTTTCTTAATGTGGCCTGTCAGGGCGCCGTTCGTAATATTCAGGTGGGAAGCCAGGTCATTCATATTCATTCCATTATTTTCCTGAAGAAGTCTGATGATTTCTATGCGGACATTGGAGCCAAGCGCCTTAAAGATATCAATTCCGTCCTCCAATGATTTGATGTGAAGCATAACTGTACCCCTTTTAACCGTAATTTCTTCTATTATAACAGCGGAATTTTGGAAAAGCAACGAAAGCAGGGAAACAGTGTGCTATAATAGGGCCATGGAAAAGAGAAAAATATTATTACGTCTTTTTGTTTCAACTTTATATTTGCGCCTTTACCTTTGGAGGAGGCTATGTGATCGTCACCCTTATGAAGAAGAAATTTGTGGATGAGTATCACTGGATTAAGGAAGAGGAAATGCTGGATCTTTTGATTTTTGTGCTCTGCCTGCTTCTTCTGAAAAAGGCAAGAATGAACCCTATCTGGGTGATGCTTCTGGCAGGAGCTGCGAATGTGGCGCTGTCGCTTGCAGGTCTATGAGTACAAAATGCTTATGTGACACGGCAGACACCTACAAGCTCAGGTATATGCAGCATTTTATCGTCAATATAGTAATCACAGGTGATCTTCCGGCTGTTGTTGCCGTAAAGGGCAACGATTTCCGGGAGATTGTCATTTACGGCGTCAAATTCAAGGCCCTGCTTCCGGCACCAGTCCACAGCGTTTGCCAGGGCGTCCCCGGCACGGCAGGTCCACAGGATCAGCTTGTTCCCCATATCCTTCCACCTTTGCAGGTAGGCGATCAGCGCATAATTCGGTTCTCCCAGCTCAGGCCAGTTGCTGTAGCATAAGGTGCCGTCAAAGTCTACGGCAATGATCTGATAACTCATCTCTATATTCATAGCCATTCCTCCTTCCTGATGTCCGGCTGCTTCTTATCGAATCTTGGATTAGCAAAGGGAATATTATGCTTGTATCCCCCTTAAATCGGTACACTTAAATCATAACAGAACAAAAGTACAATAAACCGGACTTATTCAAGCAATCCTTGCAAAACCTCATAAAATTTGTAGTTGACAAATACCCCCATGGGGTATATTATTTGACTGCAGCAAAGGAAGAAGGAAATTGTGGCATAAAGTGCCGCAAAGAGGAGGAAACTATGGACGAGAGCAAAAAAGAAAAAATGACGAAAGAAAACGATCCGCCTTGCTGCTGCATGAGAAGCGCCAAAACCAAGGAACGGCCGGAAAAGGAATACAGAGACCTGATGAACCGGCTGAAACGGATCGAGGGCCAGGTGAGAGGCATTCAGAATATGCTGGAAACCGATGCCTATTGTGCGGATATTCTGGTACAGGTAGCTGCGGTCAATGCAGCCCTGAACAGCTTTAACAAGGTTTTGATGGCGGATCATGTAAGAACCTGTGTGGCCGAGAACATCCGCCAGGGAAATGATGAAGTGATTGATGAGCTTGTGGGACTATTACAGAAGTTAATGCGATAAATAGAGGATTGTCCTGAAATGCAAGAATATTTGCAAATAGCTATGCGGACAACCTATTTATAAGCAGGTGCTATAGAGCGGCCGGTACTTAGGCGCTGTATTTTGGCGC